>ERZ781271.43-NODE-43-length-44083-cov-12.631961_pt1 | contig 44083 bp, 40 predicted proteins | sample MGYA00375849_ERZ781271 | MGnify/ENA primary metagenome ERZ781271 (study PRJEB29790, sample SAMN06051245) | human gut metagenome | host: Homo sapiens | place: USA: Cincinnati, Ohio | collected 2013-06-10 | study: EMG produced TPA metagenomics assembly of the Gut... | reverse complement strand
ACACTCGGGACATTCACCCGTTAGAGTTTGCCCATGTCGGGCAAACCGTAAAAAGTGGTTATCGAGTTTTGTTAACACGATAACCACTTTTACCTATATTCTATCTAAATTAAAATCAATTATACGTAATCTCTTTTTCTTTTAAAACTGGATTTTTCTTAATCTTAATAATTAATGGAATAACCATTAGTATCCACACAATTGGTTCAGCTAGAATTATTCCCATATAATCAAGATGAGGAACGAGTATAATCACAATTAATACTTTACCCACAAGTTCTATCATACTAGATATAATCGGTGTGGTATGGTCTCCTATTCCTTGCATAGAATTACGTAATACGGTAATCATTGCGGGAACAAAATAAAACACGGTATTGATCTTTAGGTATAAAGTTGCTGTTTGTACAATCTCAGAATCATTAGTACCAGTTACCATATGTACCAACCATGGTGCGATTGTATAGCTAGAAATCATCATAATTGCTGACCATACCCATGTAATTATTATTACGCTACGGATTCCTTCTTTGATACGAGAGATCTTACCTGATCCAAGATTTTGACCACAATATGTAGTCATCGTTGTGCCACAGACACCAAACATCAGCATATAGATTTCAGTAATCTTTCGTGCTGCTGTATGAGCTACAATTGTTTTCGTTCCGAACGTATTGATTGCACTTTGTAATGCTACAGTTCCAAGCGAAACTAATGATAACATAAATCCCATCGATAATCCCGACAAATACATCTGCTTGACATAGGACCACGTCGCCTTAAAGTCTTCTCTTTTTAGATGTAACATCGGATACTTCTTCCATATATATGTAAGACACATTACTACCGAACATATTTGTGATATTACAGTTGCGTAAGCTGCACCTTCCACTCCCATGTGAAAGCCTTTAATAAATAAATAGTCCAATCCAACATTCAGTAAAGCTGCTAGCATTAAGAAGATAAGAGGAGTTATTGTATCTCCAATTGCACGCAACACACTTGCACAGATGTTATATAATAATGTAACAATCATACCAAGAAAAATAATTCGAATGAATGCGTACGATTGGTGTATTACTTCTTCTGGAGTATTTAAAACTCGAAGTAAAGGCATTAAGAAGGTTACACTTATGACCGTAAGTACCAAAGTAGTTAATATACCTAAGGTCACCGTCATAGCTGTTGCTTTACGTAATGCTTTCTCATCTTTTGCACCAAAACTTTTCGCAACGTTAATTGCAAAACCATTGGTTAACCCTATTAAAAAACCTATTATTAAGGAATTAATTGAATTTGTTGCTCCAACAGCAGCTAATGACTGCTCTCCTAACGTCTCTCCAACGATTCTAGTATCAATCAAATTATATAATAATTGAAAAATGTTACCGATTAATACGGGTAATGCAAATTGAAAAATTAATTTGATTGGCTTTCCTTTTGTTAAATCTTTCATACTATGTACCACAACTTTCTCATTATATTGCTCCGATAACTACTATAAATCTATAATTACAGACCAATTGCCACTATATCATATTGATAGCAACTATGCAATAATGCAAAATAACAAAAAAGCTAAGGCAGAACAATATGCATACTTGTAAAAAGATTTTCTTAATGATAAAATCTTTCTGATAAATACTCAATAGAAGTTGAATCAAGTGCTAAGGAGAGATTCATAAGATTGTGGGGAGGAAACCCGCGCTTTTCCTACTTCGAGTTATAAAATGAGTTATGAGAGGAACTAATATGATCGAAAAATTTAATTTCAAAACTAAACTATTGATGGGTTTCACCTTATTCTCCATGTTTTTTGGAGCCGGAAATCTGATTTTTCCACCCTACTTGGGCTCACAGGCAGGAAGTCACACATGGACAGCCTTTTTGGGATTTGCAGCCAGTGCGGTAGGACTTCCGGTACTGGGGGTAGTTGCTGTGACCCTTTCCGGCGGTCTGAATGAGTTGGCGTCAAGGGTACATAAAAAATTCGCTTTTGTGTATATTGTAGTACTCTATCTTGCTATCGGCCCCTGTCTCGCGATTCCCAGAACCGCCAGTACTTCATTTTCTATTGTATTGAAACCGTTTATTCCTGAGGGAATATCTCTGGGACCGATACAGCTTGTTTATTCTCTTTTATTTTTTACAATAGCAGCTTTGGTAGCCATGCACCCGGAACGGCTCACAGAATACCTGGGAAAGTGGCTGACACCTATTCTTTTATTCTTGATTGTGTTTATATTTGTAGGAACACTGATGAAACCTGAAGGAGGGGCTGCTGTGCCTTCGGAGAATTATCTGAAAATGGCTTCGGTGCAGGGATTTTTAGACGGTTATCAGACTATGGACACGCTTGCGGCTCTGAATTTTGGAATCATTGTAGCTATGAATATCCAAGCAAGAGGAATCAAAAAAGAAAAATCTGTGATGAACGAGACAATCTGGGCAGGTTGGATTGCAGGAATTGTACTTCTGATAGTTTATGCAATGCTAACCTTTGTGGGAATGAATTCGGGAATGAACTTTCCAGAAACGGCGAATGGAACGGAGGTACTGATGAAAATGTCTGAATTTATATTCGGACGGACGGGAATGATTATTCTGGCAGCCAGCTTTTTGATTGCCTGTTTTAATACTTGCGTGGGCCTCTTTAGCTGCTGTGGAAAATATTTTAACGGAATTTTTCCGAGAATCAGTCACAAGGTATGGGTATGGAGTTTTGCGGCAGTATCCGTGGTGATTGCTAATATTGGGTTAAACGCAATTTTGAAATTCTCTGTCCCTGTACTGAACGCTATCTATCCTCTGGCGATTTTGCTGATTGTTCTGGCTTTTACTCATCGTTTGTTTAAGCGTTTTGATTACGTTTATCCATGCTCCGCAGCATTTTGTGGGATTAGCAGTATTCTTCTAGTTTTAGAACAGCAGAAACTTCTCATTCCGGGAATTTCTAAATTTCTTCGTATGATTCCAGGTCATGCGATTGGTTTTGGTTGGCTGATTCCTACTCTGGCGGGAATCGTTCTGGGTGTGGTATTTAGTAGAAAAAAGGGAAGCATTTAAAAATAGTATCATGTAGTCACTACGTTTGCAGTTCAATCATGGTAAATTCGTAGTAAAAATATTTTTTTCGAGATTACAATGCTAATGAATGTAGTATTTATATGGACCAACCAAAATTCTATAATTAATTTTATATAAATTAATTATAGAAAGTATAGTTTTCCATAATGTACAGATACTATACTTGTTTATGTATCGTTAGTCAAATGCAAACTCTTCTCAATTACAAAGCGTTTACAATTGCCTATTATCTCTCACCAATATAAGAAAAGAGGAACTATATGCCTGTTGATTTTAAAACAAGTGAAACTAGAGAAAATCTAATGCGCGCTTTTGCTGGCGAAAGCCAAGCCCGTAATCGTTATACTTTCGCTGCTGAAGTAGCGCAAAGACAAAAGCAAAAAATGGTAGAGGAATTGTTTACCTTCACTGCTAACCAAGAACGTGCTCATGCTAAGATATTCTATGATCATCTACAAGAGTTCACTGGAGAGAATATCGAGATTTCCGAAGCCGCATATCCTATTAATGTTTCAGAAAATCTTGAGGATCTATTAAACTTTGCTAAGCATAATGAATATGAGGAAGCAAACGATGTGTATCTCAAATTCAGTCAGAAAGCACAAGAAGAAGGATTTGTTAAAATCGCTTATTCCTTTTCTGAAATCGCTAAAGTTGAACAAGTTCATTGTGATCGATTCGAGAAATTAGCTGAATTAATTAAGAATAGCCAATTATATGCTGCAGCCTCACCATCCGTTTGGGTTTGTGTGAACTGTGGTTACATCTTCGAGGGTACGCAGGCTCCTCTAAAATGCCCAGTTTGTCTATATGAACAAGGTTATTTCTTACCTGTTGATTTACTTAGTTGTAAAGATTTCTTAAAAGGAAAAAATAATTAAGCCCAAATAATAATCATTCGCATGCCATTAAAAGCAATCTCAAACTGTAATACCTAGGGTAAATATTTATGATTACCACTGATACACAACTTTTTGAGATTGCTTTTCTTGTTATTATTTTATTATTTTATTGTTTTACTTTCTATTGCTTCATTTCATTCTTTTTCTATAAAAAAGCAAGGATACTTATCATCATAATTTCCCCATACAGTGTAAGATAGCTTACAAAAATAGTACGTGCAGAATAAAGCCTCTGTATGATTTAATTCCATTGTCAAATCAAATAACTCTTGATCAAGCGGAAGAAACATTAGGTCCGTCCATGCTTCATAACGATTAAGTATGTTTCTACTTTCAGCGGATAAGACACTGCGAATCCTTTCTTTTTCCTCTGGCCTAAGCGTACCATAATACCAATCTACATAGGCCCCCTCTTCTCCATTCTCCTGCCAAAGTGAATGTACCGAATTCTTTAATTCCTCCTTATTTCTTTCAAGTATCTTGTTTTCGTACTGACGAAATCCCTCTTCAATTCGTTCGAAGTAAATTGCTCCCTTATCTACTAATTCTTTCTTGTCAATTGCTCCAATTACATTAAAACGCTGCTTTTTAGTCATCTTAGCAATTACTTGACTATAGGAATGATCAATCATATCTAGCAAAAGATTTTCATCAAATTGTTCTAAGTATATGGTGTTTTTATATGGTTGTTGTACGGGTGGGCAATGATATCCTCTTACAACGATTCCAGGATATTGTTGGCGGTAAAAATCAGCTAACATAGCTTCACATCTTAATGTAATTTTATAATCTGTAGGATTTACATACAACTCCGCAAAGATTTTACCATCAACTTTTACACAGATTGGTATATCCCCAAAAGGATAATCTACATATGCACCTGGTTTACTTAGGCAGTACTCGAGTATCTTTTCACTATTCATCTCAATTAATCAACTCCTTCTTTTACTGTTTCCCTTCACTACTGACCTTCGGACCGCTACCTTGATAATTAACTACAAAGATTCCAATACAAACTAAAATTAGTGCGAATATTCCCTTCATTCCAAATGATTGCCCTTTCTCATCTAAGAATATTGAAGATAGAATTACTCCACTTATAGGATTCACAAAACCAAAAACTGCAACTTTTGATACAGGATTATATTTTAATAGTATTCCCCATATTGAATAAGCTACAGCAGATACCAAGGCTAGATAGATTAACATACCAATTCCTTTACCAGTAATAACCGTAAGCTCTCCGCCCCACACAGCCCCCAGTATCATCATAATTACTCCACCAACAAAGAATTGATATCCACTTAATACTACTGGATTTTCATCTTCGGAATACTTCTTGATGAAAACAGATGACAATGCATAGGCGATTGTACATAATAAGATAAAACCTTCTCCAGTAAACTTCATATGCATATCAAGGCCATCTTTTGTTAGATTAATAACCACAACTCCTGCAAAACCAAGTATACAACCTAACATCTTTTTCCATGTTAATTTTTCTTGTCTAAAGAACACACATGCTATAATGATTGCAACGAAAACATTAGAACCATTAATAATAGCTGCCTTCACACCTGATGTATTCGCTAATCCGATATAGAAGAATATATATTGTAAAACCGTCTGAAACAGACATAATACTAAAATCTTACGATAAGATTGTCTTTTTGGTATTAAAATCTTATGACTCATCATACTTCCTAATAAAATAGTCAGTAAACCAGCTAATGTGAAACGGCATCCCGCAAACAAAATCTGCGTTGCAGAATCATTTCCTCCAATTTCGAAATATTGATAGCCTAACTTAATTGCAGGGAATGCACTCCCCCATAATGTGCAACATAATATTGCAAGTATACATACAATTGCTGTTTTCTTTAAGTATTCTTCTTTTGTTTTTCTTTCTGTCATCTAACTTCCAACCTTTCCATTAATCCCCTATTGCTCAAATGTTACAATATTGTTACAATATTTTTGTACTTAGCTAATACAAATAAAAATAAGGAGGACGAAACTATGTGTTTTAATTTTTCAAATTGTTCCGAGTTATTTAATACTATTTGTCAATATTTCAACTTTGGTTGTTAATAGTCAGGCTCTGGTTTTTACCAGAGCCTTTTTATTTTTATAGTATTCATGTAACATTTTTGTAATATCTTTGTAATATTTTAGTTCTATGAATTTGCATAGCTACATAACATCATTACATCTGCTTTCTTACAATCTTATATTCATTATCTAATTGAAAATAAGGACAGTTATAGAATTTATCTTGTAAGAAACGAACCATCTCGTCTTCATCAAGATTTACTTCACACTCATAATATCCCAGTTCCTCATCATATACATAGTTGCTACAACATTCACAACTCGATTTTGTCTTAGCCTTCATAACAAAAGCTCCTCCTATAATAAAACAGTAAAAATGGTAATCTAAACATACTGTCTAGATTACCACAATAATTTCTTTATTACAAGCTATCTAATTTCAATTCAATTATTAAATCTTAGCCGCACCATCTATCGACAATACAATACCTGTTATGTAACTTGACATATTACTGCCTAAGAATACAAATGCATCCGCAACTTCTTCTGGTTCACCAATTCTACCTAGTGGAATAGTATTAATAAGAGGCTTAATTATAGCTTCTGGTAAATCTGCAACCATATCTGTTCTTGTGATACCAGGTGCTACTGCATTCACGCGAATCTGATAAGGTGCAAGCTCTTGTGCTAGTGATTTAGTTAAACCATTAACTGCGAATTTAGACGTTGGATATCCACATCCACTTTGTTGTCCATATAGACTAACCACTGAGCTGGTATTAATAATAACACCGCCACCTTGTTCTTTCATAATTCCAGCAACAGCCTGAGAACAATAGAAAACTGCATTCACATTTAAATCCATAATTTTTTGGAATTCTTCTGGCTTATATTCAAATATAGAATCCATAGCAGATATACCAGCATTATTTACTAAGATATCAATGGAACCATATTCTTTCTTTACGTTATCGAAATCCCTCTTAACCTCTTGTGGGTTACATAAGTCTGTCCAAATACCAGATACCTTACAAGTAGGATCTTCAGCCTTTAAAGCTGCTACTGCTTTTGTTGCAGTCTCTTCCCTAGAACCACAGAGCACTACGGTAGCTCCTTGTTCTAAATACTTCTTAACAATTGCTAAGCCAATTCCTCTTGTCCCACCTGTAACAATCGCAACTTTACCTTCAAGTAACATCATACTATTTCCTTTCCTATTGAACGTTATCATGGAACGACATCGTTCTTACCTCATACGTTTATTATTAAATCGTCTTTTGACGTTTTAATCGCAATTTCCCACAATTAAAAGTTTATAAAACATGATCTCTATTGCCACCAGCCCAAAACCTTTGTCTTAGTATACACCTTCGCTTCTTCATCTGTTAATTGTCTTCTTTGTGCATTCACACATACACCTAAACCAGTATTGCCATATTCATAGAATCGTTCAGTTTCAGGATATGCCTCATGCATCTTCGTCCAACCATCTTTACGAATATGCGCACCTAATTCACAGTTCATAAACACTGTGGCGGAACATACAGGCTCAGTTCGCATACTTGGATGCCATGGTCTTCCAAGATATACGGAATTCTTTGCAGTTCCCTCTTCAGCTGTAAGTCTACAATTAATGAATAGGAAACCAAAATCATCTCTTGCTCTTGTACTAGCAGCACTAACATAACCATTCTCAGTCATAGAGCCTCTATTAAGGGAATGAATCTGACATTCCTCAAATACAGCACGAGCTGCACCAAATATAAAATCCACATCTCCCTCAAGATAACAATGAAGAAAATAACAGGACCCATCCATTGCATATAGCGTATCTTGATATCCTCTAAACGAACAATCAATGAAGGTATTGTATTCTCCACTAGTACTAACTGCAACTGCTTGTCTACCCATTTTATCAAACCCTGGTTGGAAGAAAGAATTCTCAAAAGTTATTCCAACTGCAGTAACATGACTTCCGTTGACAAAAACGGTAGGACTCTTGAAGGTACCTAGTTTTTCACCTTCTTCATTAACGAGGCCCGCGTAATTATCATATGTAATAATTGTTTTATCAATGCCTTCTCCTACAAGTTTAATATAAGATTGATCCTCTCGGATTGTAATTACTTGCTTGTAAATTCCTTCACGAATACGTATCGTAATAGGTACTGCATTCCCTGCAGGAACTGCATCAATTGCAGACTGTATATCTACGTAATCCCCACTTCCATCTTTCGCAACTATAAGTTCTTTTTCCATCGTTATTCTCAACTTTCTATTACTCTGAGTAATACTATAACTACGAGAAGTAGCCTTGCTTCTTTCCATAAATTACATTATACAATCTTATATAGGATTTTGCATCACATATCTGCAATATTTTTACGAATTTTCCAAACATTATCCCCATAATTACTTACTACAATAATACAAGTCTCATTTGTCCTGTCAAATGATGTTACGAAAGATACTCCTGGATCACAGCCCATGAAGTTTGGTATACACCTTCCATCTTCCATCACACCAATCCATATACCATATCCATAGCTATCTTCATCATCACTAGCTTGAATACTTGTCATCTCATTAACCATATCTAAGGAGATGAATTCCCCCTCAAAAAGACAATTCCAGAACTTCAAGATATCTAAAACTGTTGTGAATGCTCCGCCAGCACCCGTTCCTTTCACATCTACACTATAGATATTCGTATAGTAGTCGCCTCTCTCCTCATCATATATATAAGCATTCGCACATTTAGCTGGTAAACGATCTAATTCGTAATAACCTGTATCCATCATACCTGCTGGTTCAAAGATATGTTCTTTCAGATATTCATCAAATAACTGACCTGTTACCGACTCAATAATCATACCAAGTACTACAAATCCAGTATTGTTGTATTGAAACCTCTCCCCTCTTGGATATATCATTGGATTCTCAAGAAAGAGAGGTAGCAAATCTGACGAACGTCGAATCTTATAATTGGGATAGTCTCTCCATAACTCATCATAATCCTCCATTACCGATTCATCGAAGTAATCTGGTATTCCAGATGTATGTGTTAACAATTGTCTTACGGTTATATCCGTATCAATTGCTTTCCAGTCCATTGGAATTAAATTACCAAGTGTATCTGTAAATTGTAACTTTCCTGCCTCAATTAATTGTAAAATTGCCACTGCAACAAACACCTTACCTGCCGAGGCCGTTGGAAACTTGGTATCTAACGTATTCTTTCTCTCATTGGCATAATCCGCGTATCCAAAGGCCTGTTCATATATCCGTTCTCCTGCACGGTTTACAAGTACACAACCGCGAAATCCTTCTTCTATACATGTACTAAAATTCATCTTAATCACTCCTATTCTATTTATCTGAAGTCCATTCTCGTTTTAACAATGCATAACTATATTATCAATCTTGTTGTTTCAAACTGTATCATTTCAATTCCTCCATTACATCCTTATAAGAATACCAAGATATGTTATATATAACACGTAATGTTACTTCTGTAAATAGTTGATATATATATATTAATTCTCGTCAGACAAATCAAGCACTACAGAACAAAAAATGTTACGGTAGCTATAACCAATCTCGTTTGGTTATAGCTACCGTAACATTTTTATTAATAGTTCTATTTTGCTTTTTCATTATATTAGTTCATCGATTAGAATTCTACTGCTGTCCATTCCATTCGTTGTAGATATTGTTCTACAATGGATTGTCCCATAGTAGGGTGAATTGTCTCAGCATGCGAGATCGTAATTGCTGACATAGCAATGGCATATTTGACGGTATCTATAATTGATAAATCGTTCATAAATCCGTAAGCTAAACCAGCTACACAGGAATCTCCTGCACCAGTAACATTCACTACCGATACTTTATTTGCTTTAATGATTCCTTCGTTTTCCCCGTCATTGTAATAGATCCCATCAGAATCCAGACTTATGAATACATTCTGTATTCCCATACTACGGAAGTATGCTCCTGCTCTTCTTACATCCTCTGTATTCCTTAATTCAAACCCACAAAGCACTTCGGCCTCTAACCGATTCGGCTTAATTGTATGAAAGTAAGGTACTAGATGTTTAATTCTTGCAACTTTGGAAGCAGAAACAGGATCTAGTACAAATCTTGTCTCGTCTTTGTAGGTTGTTAATAGATATTCCAATATCTTAGGATTATCTGTATCCAGAATCATATATTCTGCATTTTTTATTATGTCCGCTTTACTATCAATGAATTCTTCCGTTACACTATCCGTGATCTTCATATCAACAATCGCAGATTCCATCTCACCTTGCTCATTAAGAATTGCCATATATGTTGGTGTTGATTCTCCCTCCACAATTAAGGAATCTTTCATATCCAAATGAATATCTTCTGCTGCTTTGAGAATACTTTTTCCTTTTTCATCGTTACCAATAATGGATATAAACTTTGTGTTCACATGCAATCTTGCCATATTTTCAGCAATATTTCGACACACTCCGCCAAATGAAACTCGAACATTCCCAGGATTTGAATCCTGTGCCCTGTAATTTTGATAGGTGAATCCAATAATATCATATACGGAAACACCAAAGACTAACATATATGGTTCATTTTTAATACTCATTTGATACTTCTTCTCCCTACTTAATCGATTTGCACACATTTTTTGATTCATATTTTAATATAATATTACATTTTAGTTTCAATTTCAACGGAAAATTCACTGTAAATTTTTTCATGCTTTTGGGTTTGTTTTAGAAGACAAATTGGGTATCCATATAGTAAATGTTACTCCATTACTTTCATTCTTTACAGAATACGTTCCTTTATGCATATCCATAATTCTCTTAACAATAGCTAGCCCAATCCCATGACCTTCATTATCTCGACCTCTTACTTGGTCTACTTTGTAGAAAACATTGAAGATTTGTTCCAAGCTTTCTTCCGGTATATTCTCTCCTGAATTAAAGACGCTAAGTTCGCAACCTTGATTTTTCCCTTTGAGATTGATTCTAACATACCCAGGTGAGTTTGCGTATTTAATAGCGTTACTCAACAAATTGCTGATTACTCTTTCCATTAGATGCTCATCCACATGTGTTAACACATCTTCCTCACACGTAAACCTAATTTCTACACTTCTCATATCTGCTATATGCTGGAACTTTTCAATTGACTCATGAATGAGTTTTTTTATTGAGACTTGCAATACCTGAAGTTCTAACGACACATCCTCTAACTTAGAAAGTTCTAATAATTCCTTTATCAACTCATTAATACGATCACATTCATCGACTATTACGTCATAATATTTTTCTTTGGTCTGTTCATCCTCTGCTACATTATATTTTAATCCTTCTACATACCCTTTAATGACAGCAATAGGCGTCTTTAGTTCATGTGATATATCGCGAACAAGTACCTTCCGTTCCTCTATATCTTCTTGTAAAGATCTGATACTATTGCTTAATTTATCAGATAACAAGTTGATGCTTATTGCTAATTCACCAATCTCGTCATTAGACGTTATTTCAATCTTTTCACCAAATTTAAGATTTCTCATATCCCTTGCTATATGATTCATCTTAATAATAGGGTCCGATATCTTATGGGACAAATACAGCACTGCTACAATACCAATTACGATCATTACAATCCCTGAAGCCAAATAGAATTCATTGGCTACATCTACACTCTCTTGAATCCCCTTAACAGATTTCGTAATTACAAGGAACACATCCTCACTTATTGTTGACGTAAAGAAAATCTTTGGTGGTAATCCATTTTTTCTCTCAAGTACTTGATACATATACCCATCTTCCTGCCACAAATGATATCTTTTAATCATATTTTGTATACTCTTTGATACTACAATGTCTTTTAGTTTATTTTTAAGATACGAAGAATGTAAAACATTCATTTCTTCATCTAGGATTAAAATCTTTACATCTTCATCATTATCTATATCTGTTATAAGGGTATCAATTTCATCAATATTATCTCTATATACAGTTTCAATCTCTTTTTGAAATTGTAAGAAGCTTCTCTCATTCTTATAGATATAGTATTTTTCAAGGTAAGCTTGATTCATAAAGATTCCTATCCCGACTAATAGTATTGTAAAAACAGTAAAAACTATCATGAGTTTGTTCGTTATCTTCAAGTAATCCCTCCTATTCATTCCTCTTAAGTTCTTCTAGACGATACCCCGTCCCACGAATTGTCTGTATATATCTTCCTGTATCTTGTAACTTAGCTCTTAGCGTTTTAATATTTGTATCAAGCGTTCGACTATCGCCCTCAAAATCAAATCCCCATACTTGATTTATTAACATATCCCTTGTCAAAGTAAGCCCTTTATTATGCATAAAATATTCTAATAGCTGATATTCCTTATTGTTCAGAATCACTTCTTCCTCTTCAACGAACACTTTATGCTCTAATTGATTTAATATTAACTCACCACATTGTAACGTTGCGGTTTTCTTTTTCTCAATCTTACGTAACAAGGTTTTTATTCTAGCCATAAAGACTGGATAACTAAATGGTTTTGTAATATAATCGTCTGCACCTGCATGAAGTCCTTGGATTTCGTTCCTTTCATCACCTAGTGCTGTTAACATAACAACCGGCATCTCGGATTGTATCCGAATCTCATCGAGAACTTCCCAACCCGATAATTCTGGCATCATAACATCTAAGATAATTAAATCTATTTCACTGTTGTCATAGAACGCCTGCAAAGCGTCACTACCATTCTCTGCCTCTATTACAATATAAGATTCTTTCTTTAACATATCTCGAATTAATTCTCGAAATATCGGATCATCATCTGCTATTAAAATAGTAATTTCCATATATAGTATAACTCCATTCTCAAAGAATTCTATATTAGTTTTTGATATTCTTCATACTTTGCTCTTCTGATAATAGGATACGTTGTTTTCTTTTATTTATTAAGATTCGAGTGTCAAATCGATTTCTTCTACCCTATTCGATATAGACAAATATAGTATATGGAAATAGCTAAAAAACTCGTGATGGTTTTCATATCAAACTTTCACGAGTTTTTCTTTTATTGAATTTTATTGAATTAACTTTATTTATTCTTCAAAAGGTACAACCGCTCCATCATAAGTATCATTGATGAACTTCTTAATTTCATCTGATTTTAATACTTCAACTAACTTCTTGATACCTTTTTTATCTTCGTTACCTTCTTTTACTGCGATAACATTTACATAAGTCTTAGCGGCTTCGGATTCTGAAGATTCATATGCAACTGCATCTTTACCTACTGAGAATCCTGCTTCTAATGCATAGTTACCATTTAATACAACGAATGCTACTTCAGGAATTACTCTTGATACTTGAGCTGCTTCTAACTCTTGAATCTTAATATCGTTTGGGTTATCCACAATATCTTTAACTGTTGCTTCAAGACCTACACCATCTTTTAGTGTAATAATTCCGTTGTCTTGTAATAATAATAATGCTCTTGCTTCATTCGTTGTATCGTTAGGAACAGCAATTACATCACCTTTTTTAAGTTCTGATAACTCTGTCTTTGTTCCTGGATAGATACCAAATGGTTCATAGTGGATACCACCTGCATTTACTAATTTGGTCCCATATTCTTTATTGAATGAATCTAAATAAGGAATATGTTGAAAATAATTTGCATCAAAATCGCCACTATCAACAACTAAATTAGGCTGTACATAATCAGTGAATTCTGTAACTTGTAAATCCCAGCCATCTTTCGCTAAGATTGTTTTCGCTTGTGCAAGGATCTCTGCATGTGGCGTTGTGGATGCAGCTACTGTAATTACTTTACTTTCTGTATCATCAGCTTTCTTACATCCTGTTAAAGATGCCACCATTAAAGTTCCGATAACTATTGCTAATAATTTTTTCTTCATACTACTACTCCTCCTTTTTTATAAATACATAAAACGCTTTTTATTTAGTGCTTCTCTTATCTAAGCGCTTTGATAAGAACATTCCTAAACCTTGGAATAACTGTGCTAATACAACAAGGATTACAACGGTTACAATCATAATATCAGTCTGATAACGATAGTAACCATAGCGAATTGCGATATCTCCTAATCCGCCACCACCTACAGCTCCTGCCATTGCAGAGTAACCAAGAATTGTACCGATTGCAATCGTTGCTCCAACGATTAATGGAGTACGTGCTTCTACTAAAAGTACTTTTCGAATTATTGTCCATGTGGAAGCCCCCATGCTTTGCGCGGCCTCAATAACCCCGTGATCAACTTCCTTAAGTGACGATTCTACCATTCTTCCTATGAATGGTGTTGCTGCAATAACAAGTGGAACAATAGTTGCAGTTGGTCCATAGCTCTTACCAAGTAAGAATCTTGTAAACGGAATTAATAATACTACAAGTATTAAAAATGGTACACTTCGTACAATATTAGCGAATACATCTAGTATTTTATAGATGACCCCATTTGGCTTAATTCCATCTTTATCTGTAATGGTAAGTACGATACCCATTGGTAATCCAAGTAGATATCCCACACATGTAGATGCTAGAATCATATAAAGACTTTCAAACAACCCCGTCTTTAACATATCGATAATTCCTTGATCAAACATTAAGATCCACCTCCTCAACTACTAGCTTTCTATTTCGTAAATACGTAATCATCTTTTCAGCAATTACTTCATCTTCTGGAAGTTGTAAAATCATTTCTCCCATTGCTTTACCACCGATATTACGAGTATCTGCTCCCATAATATTAATTGGTGTGTTGAACGAAAGAATCATATTACCAATAACTGGTTCGAAAGAAGATTGTTCACCAAATACAATTCTTACAAATCGCTGTCCATTCATTAATGCTGTCATTGAAGTACCTTGATATACAAGTCTCTTTGCTTCGTCCGTTTTAGGCTCTGTAAAGATATCTTTCACATAGCCCGTCTCTGCAAGTTTACCATTATTTAAGATAGCTACTTTATTACAGATTTCTTGAATAACCTTCATCTCATGAGTAATCACTACTATAGTAATTCCAAATCGTCTGTTAATATCTTTTAATAGATTAAGTATTGAATTCGTTGTCTCTGGATCAAGAGCGCTTGTTGCCTCATCACATAATAAGATTTTAGGGTTATTGGCGATTGCTCTTGCTATAGCTACTCTTTGTTTTTGACCACCAGATAGCTGAACTGGATATGCATTTTCCTTATTCTCTAATCCGACAATCTTTAGTAATTCTCTTGCTCTTTCTTTCGCTTCTTTCTTCTTAACTCCTGCAATCTCTAATGGAAAACATACATTATCGATAACTGTTCTTTGCATAAGTAGATTAAAGTGTTGGAAGATCATTGCGATCTCCATTCTAGTCTTACGTAATTCCTTGTTCGATATCTTCCCTAAGTCTTTGCCATCTATAATAACGGTACCTTCTGTTGGTCTCTCAAGGAAATTGATACAACGAACTAAGGTACTCTTTCCAGCACCTGACATACCAATCATTCCAAAGATATCTCCTTTTTCAATATCTATCGAAATGTTTTGTAAAGCTTTCACTTGCCCGGATTTGCTCTCAAATGTTTTTGAAACATTCTTAATCTGAATAATTGGTTCCATACGTTCTCCTTCCCCTGTAATTGTCCTCTTTTAGCAATATCTATTCTTACATATACTGTAATATTCTACAACATTACGTGCGCATCTTACATATCTTACTTTTCCTAGTATGTATGTAGGATTATAAAGTATATAATAAGTATAATATTCCAATTTGTCAATCCTAAATTTGAATTATAACGGATTTTTTAGCAGATATGCTATCGAATATAACTTGATTGTTATTCTTTCACATAGTAACAGTGTAGATTATAGGGTTACCTATCTATAAGTATCCCTAGCCTACACTGTCATAATAATACTATTACTAGCTATTCCATACTGTTTACTACTTAATCATACTCTCATCTAATATGATTGTAAATGGTCCATCATTTTCCAAGCTAACTTTCATATCTGCACCAAATTCACCTGATTGCACAACTGGAATTATCTTCTTAAATTGATCTATGCAGTATTCATATAATGCATTTGCCAAATCAGGTTTACCCGCATTCACAAAACTTGGACGATTTCCTTTTTTGCAATCTGCATACAATGTAAATTGAGAGATTACGAGTAATTCACCATTCACATCGTTGATGGATAGATTCGTTTTCCCCTCCCCATCTTCAAAGATACGCATCTTACTAATTTTATCGATGAATTTATCACAGATATCCTTGGTATCTTCATTACCTACACCAAGAAAGATCAATAATCCTTTACCAATCTTACCAATTGTTTCTCCATCTACTGCAACTGCAGCATGGTTTACTCTTTGAATTACAACTTTCATACTATATATTATTCCTTTCCAAAGTCTGAAGACTTCGTGCTGTTCAGACATGACAAGTGGAATGAAAGGCGCTTAATAATTACAATTGTCGATCAACTTCCAATCCTTTCAAATCTTCCTCAATAAGTTGTTGCGCCCTAATGAGATTTTGAATTTCATTTTGGATTTTATCGTATGTTGTATCTGCTGTCTGTATTTCTTGTGTAGCATCTTTAATTCCACTATCTTCTCTCTCTACCTGTTTCTTTTCTTCTTCCTCTTTTTCTTCCTTGACCTTCTTCGCATCTTCGATTTCTTCTTCTAACTTCTCGTCTATATCTTCTTTTGCTTGGTTAACCAATTCATCTACAATTTCATTATTCGCTTCTTCCATGATTTTATCCGCTACTTTTGCTGCTTTAACCATTGGATCTGCTTTTAATAATGCCTGATGAATAGCGCTGATTGTGGCACTTTCACCAGCCTTTTGAGATTTTGCAGATTGTACTCTAGCGGTCCATTCCTCTTCTGCCTTATCTAAATTAATTAATTCTGTAATATATGCATCACTATGAAGGTTATCCTTGTAAGCTTCCGCTAATTCAGCTTTGCTTTGCGTAACCTTATCTAACTCTTTTTGCGCATTTACTGCTTCTTCCTCTAACTTTGTCATACGCTCTGTTCGCGAAACAAGGTCGTTATCCGTCTTAAGCTGGCTAGAAAAAACATCTCCTAATTTCTTCATTGCTTCTTTTCTAGCATCTAGTTTCTTCTGCGTCGCCACATCCTTACCTAATGATAAATCTGCAGCATTCAAGGTTTTTCCTTGTAAACCTTTGTTCTCTTCTTGTCTAAGCTTTTTAAGACTCTGCTTTCCACCGGTTGCAACTCCAAAATGCATCGAGTTATTCTCCGTATTACCTAGCCCCTTAAAATTAACATTCATATATCTTCCTCCCATCCTAGGTCGACGACCCATTACACTTCGTTGACCATTATCCATTATATAATAGTAATATCGACAGAAAGTACGAAAGTATTAACTTTTAAGATGGCTAGTACCTCTACAACTACTTGCTTTATTTAAAGAATGAATATAATCCATTCACAATAACTATAACGATTATAATTGGTAATACGTATTTACAATATCCTCGTATCCAGCTAGGCATCTTAATTCCTTTGCCTTCATTCACTTCCTTCAAGTAATTATCAAATCCCCAACCGTATCTACTTACACAGAATAACGTAAAGATTAAGGAACCAATTGGTAAAAGCAGATTACTTACAATAAAGTCCTCCAAATCTAAGATGGTCGTTCCTGCCCCCAGTGGCTCAAAACCTGCTAATACATTGAAACCAAGTACACATGGCATAGAAACAATAATCATGAATATAATATTTATCCATGCCGACTTCTTACGACTCCATCCCCAAAGATCCATACAAGAAGACATAAGGTTTTCAAACACAGCTATAACAGTTGATAGCGATGCAAACGCCATGAATAAGAAGAAACAACTTCCCCAGATTCTACCACCTGGCATAGCATTGAATATATTCGGTAATGTTATGAAAACTAAACTCGGACCACTATCAGGATTTACACCGAATGCAAAACATGCTGGGAAGATAATCAAACCAGCTACAATTGCAACAAATGTATCAAGGAATGCTATATTAATAGATTCTCCTAGTAATGACCTTTCTTTTCCTAAGTAGCTTCCGAAGATTGCCATAGATCCAATACCTAAACTAAGTGTAAAGAATGCTTGATTCATAGCTGATACGATCACATTGCTAATTCCAATCTCATGCACCTTGGAAAAATCGGGTACAAGATAAAAAGACAATCCTTCTTTTCCACCTTCCATGGTAATACTAACCACCGCTAATAACACCATGATTACTAATAGTGCAATCATCATAACTTTGGTAATCTTTTCAACACCCTTTTGTAACCCCAGTGAACAGATACCAAAACCAATTAAAACAACTACTACCATCCAGAAAGTAAGTACTCCCGGACTTTCTAGCATATTCGAAAATTGAGTTTGAATTCCTGTTGCATCAGCACCTTCGAATTTACCAGACGCCATTCCAACAAAATAATTCAACATCCAACCAGATACCGTTGTATAAAACATCATTAATAAATAGTTACCAAACATGGCAGCGTACCCTTGAAGGTGCCACTTTTGCCCCGGCTTCTCAAGCGTCTTAAATGCCTTAACCGCACTCTTACGACTAGCACGGCCAACAGCAAACTCCATTGTCATTATTGGAAGTCCTAGTATAATCAAGAAGAACAAGTAGAATAATACAAACACTCCTCCTCCACTATTACCAACCACATATGGGAATCTCCACACATTACCAATTCCAATTGCACAGCCTGCAGACAAGAGTATAAACCCTAATCTCGACTTAAACTTTTCTCTTTCCATTCTTCCTCCAAGATAGTCAATCCTATCCTCTTTTGTCGTTTATGTTTCGGTTTGTTTTGTTATAATTCAGTACTTATACGTATTAATGTACTAAAGTGTTTTAACAAAACAATCACCTAATAAATATACATAAAATACAGTATCATGTCAAACCATTTTATCTGGTAAACAGCGCAGTACCACAACGAAGCTGTTCGTTATATAAGTATATAATTTCTAGCAACATCTTAACTTGACACGCCATTCATTACATTCTATACTATCAGCAGCTTGAATAAATCTATAAACGGAGGCAACTTTATGTCAGAGTCAATGATAACCAAACAGGCGATAGCAAGGGGATTCAAACAACTAATGAAGGAAAAAACCTTTGACAAAATAACTATTCTTGACATTACTAAGACGTGCGGTCTTAATCGTCAAACCTTCTATTATCATTTTCAGGACAAATACGAATTGCTGAATTGGATCTTTTATAATGAAGTTATTCTAGTGTTAACAAACGACTTATCACTAGATACTTGGCCAGATAATCTATTTCATATGTTAACGGTTATGAAAGAAAATGATACGTTCTATCGCAATGCAATTAATCATTCCTTTCAAGAGGAATTTCGTAACTATCTCCTTACGATATCGGAAGAACTCTTTTGTAGTATAATTGATCATATTAAGGTAAATTACTCTATGCCTGAAGAGGACCAGAAGTTTCTATCTCGTTTTCTCTCTTATGGAGTAGTTGATAGCATTGTATATTGGGTTAAAGAAGGCATGGTACGCTCTCCACTTGAGCTTAAGAAGCATATCGTTTCCATAGTAAACGAGTGTAAGATGTATGCAACGAAACATCCCACTACACTATTATAAGTCTTGTATATATATTTTATAAAAATAATCTATAATCTGTTGCTGCGTACCTTCTATACATAACTGCAGTAGTGTTGTATATACATCATGCTTCTTTGCAGTATTCACACTAACAACCATATTCTCCCCAAGCTCCATGAGGTTCCTAGCGCATCTCTCAGGAGCTTTTTTTCTACTTCTTAGTATTATAGGTATCGTAATATTCAATGTAATCCGCTCAAAATGTTTCGACATGTTAACTATTTACTCCTTTCCAAAGTCTAGAGACCTCAACTATTTCTCTCTTTACTATATCCTAACTATATTACGCGTACGTGCATGAGCAAATAGATATCTACTATAAAATGTCGCAATTCTAAACAAATGATCCCATTTGTCGTATTTCACGACACACAAATATATTTGTGTAATTACATCTTTTCTCCCTCGCAATATACTACTACCGAAGGAGAAAGTGACGAAGTTACATTAACCACAGTTACTGTGCTTCACACAAGTTCTCCAGACTATGAAAGGAGAAAAGGTATCTATATGAAAAAAGAAAATACTAAAAAAAGATTTATACCTTATGTAATTTTACTAGGTGTTATCATTATTCCACTGCTTTATAGTTATTTTTATCTCGGCGCTTTTTGGGATCCATATGCCAAACTAGATAAAGTACCCGTAGCAGTTGTTAATGGAGACACTGGTGCTTCTATCAACGACAAAAGCAGGAATCTTGGTCAAGAGATGTGTGATAATTTAAAAGAAGATGCATCCCTTAAGTTTACATTCACAGATGCAAAGACTGCAAAAGAGGGCTTGAAAGCTGGTGATTATTATGCAATTATTGTAATTCCAGAGAATTTCTCTAAAGATATCAGTTCATCAAGTACGACGGAAAAGCAAACTGCAACGATTACTTATTCTGCTAACGAAAAAAGAAATTACTTAGCCTCTCAAATTCTTAACACTGCAGTTGAAAAGGTTGAAAAATCCTTACGATCTTCCGTAGATGATGAAATCGTAAGTACTTTATCTGACCAATTAACAAATGTACCTGATCAGTTACAGACCTTATCTGATGGTTTGTCAACCCTAAAAAATGGTGCTACTGATTTATCAGAAGGAACAACTAAACTATCTGATGCGTCAGAAGAATTACACTCAGGTACTGACAAATTAGCTAGTGCAACAACTACATTAAAAGAAGGTACATCAACCTTGTCCACTGGCTCTAAGAGTCTTCAAGCAGGAATTAAAAAGATTCTAGCAGGTGGAACAACATTAAACCAAGGTCTAGGCACATTATCTAAAAACATGGAAAACTTCAGGTCAGGAGTTAAATCTGCTTCAACTGGAAGTACAACACTTGCAACGAATATGGCAACGCTAGATACTGGAATTGATACCTTATTACAAGGTGCAACAAAACTAGAAGCCGGAACAAGTAAATTAGGTGACCTAAAAGATGGTGCAGCCTCACTTGCAACGGGTGCCTCTTCCTTAGCTGATGGTATCAATACTTATACAGCTGGTGTAGATACTTTAATAAACACAGTATCGACATTAACCAATACACTAGGCCAATATGCGGCATCAACACATGACGCTACCATTCAAGCTATAGTTTCGCAGTTAACAACTAAAGAAAATCTTGAAAGTATGAAAGCACTTGAGCAAGCATCTACTACACTAAAACAAGGTGCAGCAGCTTTAAAGACTGGTACAGAAACATTATCAGCTGGAACACAAAACCTTACTACTCTCAAAGATGGTATTACACAAATCAAAAAAGGGTTAACTTCTGCCAAACAAGGTTCCAGTGCGTTAGCAACAGGCGCAAGTGATTTACAAAACGGTTTAGCTAAGTTAAATAAAGCCAGCAAGCAAATCGTATCTGGAACAAACAGCCTATACGATGGTTCTAACTCCTTATCAAATGGTCTTGCATCTTTATCAGATGGTATTAATACACTATCAAATGGTGCTACAAAACTCGATGATGGTGCTTCACAAGTTAATGATGGTGCTAATACTTTGAATGATGGCACTGCTTCTTTAGTAACTGGTACTTCTACCTTGAATGACGGTGCTAAGAAGTTAACTGACGGTCTTCAAACTGCTAATGATGGAGTAAATACTTCTCTTACAGAGGCAAATGATAAGATTACTAGTTTAGAAGGCTTAAATGAATATGCTGCTGATCCTGTAACGATTGAATCGGAAGCATATGCTCCAGTACCTAACTATGGTACCGCCTTTGCTCCATATTTTATGTCACTTTCCTTATGGGTTGGTGGATTAATGATTTTCTTCGGTATTTACTTTGATCCAGATAATCATTTCAATCTATTATCAAGAAAATCCACACAAGTAATTAAAAGAAGCTTCGCATACTTAATCATTGGATTACTACAAGCTGTCGTATTATGCATTGTATTAAAAATTGGATTAGGATTGACCGTAGAGAATTTACCTTTATACTTTGTTTCTTGTTGCCTGGTATCTATGGTATTCATTGCTATCATACAACTATTATTGCTCTTCTTCAGTAACATTGGTAAATTCCTCGCTATTGCTTTCCTTATCATACAATTAGCTTCCTGTGGTGGTACATTCCCAATCGAGACATTACCAAAGTTCTACAACGTAATGTATCCATTCATGCCAATGACTTACTCCGTAGGCCTATTCAAAGAAGCAATCAGTGGAACAGGGGATGCCTCTCTTATCTGGAAGAATATACTTGTATTACTTGCTATCTTAGTTGTTGTAATGGGTCTAACTGTAGTTTTTGCACTAATTCGTAAGAACAAAAATGAAATTACAACTACTGAAGAAAACATTGCAATTTCGTAATTAAAAGGGAACTGTTGCAAGAAACTAATTAAGTTAAAAGTTTTAGAATACAAAACACACATACAAATACACCTTAAAAAGACAATTTTTCCATGGTTTGCCTGTGGATTCACGGATACGTCCGATCCGTGAATCCACAAAACCATAAAGATTGTCTTTTTACTGCTTTGTGAATGCTTTTAATCCTAGAATAACAAATGAACCAATTTACTTGTCTATATCAGGAATATCTCCGTCTCCATATTCCGAATTCCAATCATAATCCATGTTGATCTTATTCGTAAACTTATAATTGTCTGTTTCTTTATTTCTAGTCGTTTTGTTTGTACTTGTTTCTGCTTTGTTCGTTGTCCCATTTACTGTGCTAGTAGTTTTGGTATTGTTGTTTTGCTCCATATTAAGTCTCCTTTTCCTCATAATAATAGTACTCCGCTTATTCTGTACAAGTATGAAAGGATTATTCAATGTTTTCTATTATAATTGTTCTCCGTTGGTACGAATAACATTCTGATACCAATAATAACTATCCTTTGGGATTCTTCGCATATCTTTTAAATCATGATCTTCTCGATTGACATAGATGAATCCATATCTTTTCTTAAACCCTTGATGAGAACTTAGCAAATCCATAACAGACCAAGGACTATATCCCATTAATTCTACGCCGTCTTCAATAGCTAATGCACATGCTTCAATATGCTTACTAAGATAATCAATACGATAGTCATCGTGGATTTTCTCATCATCAGTCAATACATCTACCGCTCCTAATCCATTCTCCGTAATAATAAGTGGCACGCGGTATTTACGATAATATTCATTTAATACAATACGAAGCCCCATCGGGTCAATCTGAGCGCCATATTCGGTAGCCGCAAGATTCTCATTCTTTTCATCACGGAAATATCCATATTGATCAAAATCAACTTCATTACCACGGTATGCTCGTTCTCCTCTAGGATGGGTGTCCTCTTCCTTAAGGTAGCTAGCACAAAGGGTACGATAGTAATTCACTGCAATATAATCCATCTTAGCATTCTTAAGAATCTCTATATCTTCTTCTAACATAACTGGAACGATATCTCTCTCTTTCAGATAACGCATATAATATCCTGGATATTTCCCTGTCATATGCATCTCTAAGCAGTATTCAGTCTTAAACCAATCATTCATCTTAGCTGCCCACACATCTTCTGGTTTATTGGTAAGTGGATACGTACAAGTTGATGAGATTGCTGGACCAATCTTTCCATCTGTCACCATTTCATGACAAGCACGTATTGCTAATGCATGTGCTAAACACATGTGATAATCCATCTGCGCCCTTACCTTATCTGCCCTATGAAGTGTCTCTTCACTAATATTCATACGTTCATCGACACGAATCATTAAGTTTTGCTCATTGTGAACCTGCCAGTATTTAACCCGATCACCAAATGCTTCAAAACAAATCCTTGCATATCTTTCGAATGCATATACGCACTCTCGATTCTCCCATCCATTGTATCTTTCCACCAATGCATATGGTAGGTCAAAATGATATAAGGTTACGAAAGGCTCAATACCTTTGTTTAATAGCTCATCAATAATCTGACTATAAAACGTAATGCCTTGTTCATTCACCTCACCATCACCATCAGGAATGATTCTTGCCCAAGCAATGGAAAAACGATACATCGTTAAACCTAATTCTTTCATAAGCGCTATATCTTCTTTCCAATGGTGATAAAAATCACTGGCTACCTTACTATCTGCTTGACGTTCTGATTTTTTGAAGGAGTTATAATCTGCTACTGTCTTACCTTTGCCATCTTCATCCCAGCCTCCTTCGATTTGAAACGCCGAGGAAGACGCTCCCCATAAGAAATCTTGTGGAAATCTATCGTTTTTCATCTAATCTACATCCTTTACTTCCATTATTATTGTATCTCTATTACATCTAGTTTGGTTTGTTATTGTGATTTGGCATAATTTCACTTCAGGGAGAATAATTGGTGTAGTCAAATCATATCCCGCTTTCGTAATCTCTTCTAAATCAAAAGATATGATTTTTGTTCCTCTTTCTATATGTTGCCCTACTTCTACATGCTTAGTAAAATATTTTCCTTCCAATTCGACTGTATTCATTCCTACATGAATTAATATCTCCAAACCGGTATCTAATTGTAAACCAATTGCATGTATGGTTGGGTATATCATACTTACTGTACAATCCCAAGGAGCCAAAACCTCACCTTTGCTAGGTACTATTGCAACACCTTGTCCCATTCCGCCCGATGCAAATGCTTGATCATCTATCTCTAAAAGTGAAATTAACTCTCCTTCAAGTGGAGCGTATATCGTAGTTGATCTATCTATGTTTGATTCTTCTTTTTCATTTGACTCTTCTATTTTGTTTGATACTTCTTTTTCATTTGATTCTTCTCTTTCATTTATTTCTTCTTTTTCATTCAATTCTTCTCTTTCATTTAATTCTTCTTTTACTTCTGAATCCTCATATATTTCATCATTCACATTCATGTTCTCCGAATTACGCTCTTCACTTAACTCTTCTTCAAACCCTACTATATAAGTAAGAGCTGCTGCTCCAAAGTATGCTACTGCAATACCAACTAGGTAAAACATAAACTTTCTCATACCGAATGCGGCATATGTGAAGATTGTTAACACACCATTATTGGCAAATGCATCACCATACACGCCACCAAATCCCATAATCGCACCACCAACAGCACCTGCTATAATCGCACACACCATAGGTTTTTTTAGCCTCAAATTAGAACCATAAATTGCAGGTTCTGTTACGCCAACTACGGTCGCCGCTATTGTGCCTGATGCAGCTATTTGTTTTAACTCTTTACTTTTCGTACGTAGCATTACTCCAAGTGCAGCACCACCTTGTGCAAAGTTTGCTGAACCAGCGAATGCAAGAATATTCTGATGACCATTAAGTGCTACATCATTAAGTCCTATCGGTAATAATGCTCTGTGTGCGCCAAAGATTACAAACACACCCCAAAGTCCACCTATTAAAGCCCCACCAAGGATTGGACTAACTCCAATTACCGCATCATAACCAATTTGAATTCCATTACCAATATAGATACCGATAGGCCCTAATAGCGATAATGTTAATGGTATCATAATTAATAATTCCAATCCAGGTACTAAGATTAATTGTATAACTTCTGGTATTAATCTCTTTAACCATTTCTCTAAGAACGCCATAACACATACAGCAAGTATAATTGGTATTACTGACTCTGTATAGGAGAAAACCTTTACTGATTCACCTATTTGCCAAGCACCTTTTACTACTGGTAAACCAAATATTGTAGTCTTAGTTGCAACATCCTGAATCATGGTATCAATCCCTGGATAAACTAATGTACCTGCGATTACCATAGCAATTACTTGATTACTACGAAGTGCTTTCGCACAAGTCATGGCTAAGAATATCGGGAAGAAATAAAAGATTACCTGACTGACCGCAAATAATATAATATACGTATCAGAAGTTGATATATCTACTCCCCGATTACTCATAATCAACTTTGCTGCAGTCAAGAATCCTTTAATTAAACCAGCTGCTGCTATCGCTGGTACTAAAGGCGTAAAGATCTGTGTTATCGTCTGTAATAGTTGATTTCCTATCTGTTTGGCTGATTTTCTTTGTTGTTTATTTTCATTATTTATAGAATTATTCAATTTCTCCATATCTAAGAGTTGAATTAACGCATCATAGATATGTTCGACTTTTGCTCCGCAAACGATTTGGTACTCTCCACCTGCTTGTACCACAGATATAACACCTTCCAGTTGTTCAATCCTTAGCTTATTCGCTTTTTCCTCCTCCTTAAGTATAAAACGTAATCTAGTAAAACAATGGGTTAGTGATTCAATATTCTCTTTACCACCCACATTTTTTATAATATCTTCGGCTATCTTTCTATAATCCAAATTAACATACTCCTTCCTTGGATCTTTTTAATCCTATATTTCATATATCAATAATAGTAATTATTATTATGATTGTCAATGTAAATTCGTTACATTAGATCCTTGAATCATATACGTTTAACTTTAGTTTATTCCATTTGAGTATTTTAAATACAACTGGAGAAACTAACTATAATGTATATCAAAGAAGTTCTACTAAGTTTTTTCATATTTGGTATTAATATTTACTTTTTCATCTTTTTACTATATTATATATACTGCACGTTTATTGATAAAAACATTATTTGCAACAAAAAAGGAAAGGACTAAACAGATCTATGGAAATTAATTTAGACATCTATAAGACTATGGCACTGGTCTCCATTGTATTCTATATAGGAAAATTCGTTCGAAATAAGCTTTCTATTATGAAAAAATATTGTATACCACCCTCCGTTGTTGGTGGCTTTATCTTTGCTTTGCTTATACTTATACTTCAAATTACAGGAGTTGCTACCTTTAATCTTGATACAACTCTACAGAATCTATTCATGACAGCCTTTTTTACTAGTATTGGCTTCACAGCCAGCTTTAAAGTTTTAAAAAAAGGTGGAAATAAGGTAGCCTTCTTTCTATGTCTTGCAGTTTTATTAGTAATATTGCAGAATTTACTAGGTGTAACACTTGCTTCCTTGTTTCAATTACCAGTGCTTCTAGGCCTTTGTACTGCTTCCATACCAATGATTGGCGGTCACGGTACAGCAGGCTCATTCGGCCCAATTCTTGAGGATATGGGTGTAAGTGGTGCTACCACAGTTTCTGTTGCTTCCGCGACATTTGGATTAGTTATGGGTAGTATTATCGGTGGAATAGTTGCAAGGCAATTAATTCATCATCACAAATTAAAGACGGTTAAAGATGAGAATTCAGAAAAAGAACCAGATGAAGTTGGTGACTATAATGAAGAAAATCATAATATTCTCTCCTACAAACGCTTAATGAATGGAGCCTGCCTCTTGTTCATAGCTATGGGGATTGGATCAATACTATCTGATATAATTGAGCAGCTTGAGCTAACATTCCCATCTTATATCGGTGCTATGATTGTTGCTGCCATCATACGTAATATTTACGATTTCAGAAACAAAGAAATTGTTGAGAAAGAAATCGAAACACTTGGTGGCTTAAGTCTGTCATTCTTTTTAACAATGGCACTTATGGGCTTACGTTTATGGGAGTTATTCGATTTGGCATTCCCATTAATCGTGATGTTATTCTCTCAAACTTTACTCGTAGGACTCTTTGCTTATATCTTAACCTTCCGTATTATGGGCAAGAATTATGAAGCAGCTGTATTCGCTTCTGCTACCTGTGGCTTTGGTATGGGTGCAACTCCAAATGCAATTGCGAATATGGATGAGCTTACGAATCGTTATGGCTTTGTTCATACTCCGTATTTCGTTGTCCCTATCGTTGGTTGTCTATTCATTGACTTTTTTAATTCTGCAATTATAACTATCTTTATTAACTTCTTTAAATAAGAATTATGACTATGGTTTGTCAAGTCATAGCACATCTACAATATCATTGAAACAGAATGTGGAAAATGTAAATAAAAAACAAGTTTTTTAACTATGTGCACTATATGAACTTGAATGTTCACTAGATGGCATCTCGCTAAGAAAACTTGTTTTTTCTAGAATGTTGATATATATATTTAGTTTTCTTTGTCCTTTCTCATCCTAATATACACAGCATAAAATTGAACAAATAAATAGGCGATAACAAATGGTATAATAATCTCCATGGAAGCTCCCATTAAACTATATGCTAACAATAAGGCGGCAAAAACATAAGTCATAACATCATATCCCTTTGCCTTTGCCATATTAGAAATCATAATGTTCCGCTCATCTTTTTGGTCGATTTCAATTTGTTTTGCAAGTTCGGGATTTTTAGCAGTGACTTTTTTATTGATCAGATCTCCAATTCCGTGCCCAAACATTCCACATCCTATGCCGACTAAAATATATGGCAATGTCTTCATGATACCTTGTGGATCCGTTAACGATTTCACAAAATAGAAACCAATTCCACACAGTAAAACCCCTAAAACACTAATAACAATACTTTTGCTATTTTTCATTCTGACTCCTCCTCATAGATAAAAATCTCTTCAATGCTCATACCAAAATAACGTGCAATCTTAAAGGCTAATATAATTGAAGGATTATATCTTCCATTCTCTAAAGAACCAATTGTTTGTCTCGATACTTCTAATGCTGCTGCAAGTTCTTCTTGTTTAATTCCACGTTCCTTTCGTATTGTTTCCAAACGATTTTTCAAATTTTCACTCCTTTCATGTAAAGCTTACTTTCCTTAGCTTCATTATACATCAATTAAAACGAATGTCAAGTAAGCTTTCCATAAAAATCTACTAAACAAATTTTCTAATAAATCAATGCAACTTTAAAAGACAACCTTATAAATGGTTATACACGAAGCATGGAAGTATAAATCCACGCTCTATAAATAGCCACAAAGATTGTCTCTTTATTATATCGTTAATTCAGTTATGATTTTCCTAACAGAATTATTCCTGCTTACATTTATTTTTAACACATACTTCGCACATATAAACTTCACTTAGAGTAGATAATTGCTATATTCATAAGAAAAACTATCTGAACACGTCAGCACTGTACTGACTACGTGTGAAGCTAAGCGGGAGCGGGTCTTTCGCCTGCTATAGCAGTTAGCTACTCTTCGTAATCTTCAAGTGCGAAGTTTGAGTTTATTATAATTTATTTCGTAGGTCTTGCGACTACAACCACATTTCGATCAGTTGTCCAATACGTAAACATACCTACATCACTGGTTCTAGCTTCTAATAACAAACCACTACCATATTCATCTCCATAAGTTCCACAATAGATAGCTACATGATAGATATTCTTGTATCGTCCATTACTTGTTCCATCTGTCTTAGCAAAGAAAAGTAAATCTCCCGGTTGTAATTTCTCTACTGGCAGAGCCTTATAGGCAATTGCTTTCTTATTATTGACTAGGGTTTTTGCCATATCAGCTGCTGTTGGTGCCCAGTATTTATTCCCTATATCTACACCTGCACTATGATAGGCTCTCCAGACTAGGCTACTACAATCGTAATATCCTTTCTCCATTCTCTTATCCTGACTATATGGTGTTCCTATTGCTTTCATCGCATATTCTAATGCACCTATCACCTTACTACTGCCTACGGATACAGGAACAAACATCTCTTTACCATCAACATTAATTTGAATACTAGTAGATCCTGCTTTCTTACCAATTACATATCCACTTTTATCTACTTTAGCAATGGAAGTACTAGAAGATTGGTAACTGATTTTACTATTCTTATTGGTACCTGTTACTTTAATCTTCGTTTTCTTACCTTTAACAATGGGAAGTAATTGCACATTTACTTGTGGATCCGTTACTGTTACTTTATAAGTTAACCTAACACCATCAATCTCACAAGTAATAGTCGCTGTTCCTTTATTCACTGCATAGATTGAATTCGAATATTCCCATACCTCTGCCACTGATGAGTTACTAGTGGTCATCGTTACTTTACTCTCCGGTTGTAAGCCTGTAAACGCTAACTCCTGAGTACAATCCATTGCCAGATTTCCAGACGTCATTTGGATTTTGGGATCACTAACTGCCACACGACACGTATATGTTGTTACCAGACCATTGTATTCAACACAATTCACAGTAATGTCTGTGTACCCCATTGATATCCCTGTAACTAAACCTGTCTCGTTCACTGTAGCCACAGAAGGATTAGAACTCGTCCATGTGCCTACTTGCGCTTGAGAGTAACCTGACATATGTAGCTGTGCTGTTTTCCCAACTGCACATACTACCGAATCTTCTCCTAGCTCTTTTTCTGTAACAATTACTTTACACGAATCGCTTGCTATGTAATTAAAGTCTTGATCATAGAGCGAAACCACTATTGTAGCTTCTCCACTCGATAATCCGGTAACCAAAAGTACGTTAGAATACTCATCTCTTTCTACACTTACAGAATAATAATTTCCTTCGATGGTGTACTCATAGTTTACCCCACTTGGTACTTGCAAACTGAATGTCTCCCCGTTTGACAAGGCCTTTTCGTGAACCGGCAGAAAATAATTCGCTGTTTCTTCTGCCTTTACATAAGTTGGTAGTCCTAATAATAATGAAACCACTACAAGTAACGCAATTACTGATTTGTTCTTCCTAATAAAATTCATTCGTATTCTCACTTTCCTTATATTGTCTCTTAGCAATCTAGATACTCGCTTACCTCGCAAGATTCAGATTGATTCAATTGACATAGCTCTTCTTCCTATGATTTGTTTACTAATTTTAACATCTACATCCCCATAATACAAGTTTATTTGCATACTAATTTTTAAGGAAAAGGGAAATGAGCCATATAAGTGAATACGATTGTATTCACCCATATAGCTCATTTGTTTAAGTAATTTACGTTCTATTGTTATTTAGTTTCTCTTACTTCTTTACGAACTGGTAATACAAAAGTTGGAGAAACTGATAATTCATCTAATCCCATTTCAAGGAAACGTTTTGTTAATGATAAATCTGCACCTAATTCACCGCAAATACCAGCCCAGATTCCTTCTTTATGAGCATTATCAACTACCATTTGGATTAGTCGTAATACTGCTTCATGATGAGCATCATAGATAGGATCTAGCTTTGAATTTTGACGGTCAATAGCTAAGGTATATTGAGTTAAATCATTTGTTCCAATACTGAAGAAATCTACTTCCTTCGCTAATAAATCACTAATAATAGCCGCTGCTGGTGTTTCGATCATGATTCCAAGTTCTACTTCTCCATATTCAATACCGACAGCGTCTAATTCAGCCTTTACTTCAGCTACAATCTTTTTAATCTGAAGAACTTCATTCACCGAGATAATCATTGGGAACATGATTGAGATGTTACCGAATGCACTTGCACGTAGAATGGCTCTAAGTTGTGTTTTGAAGATTTCTGGCTCATTAAGACAGATTCGAATAGCACGATATCCCATTGCTGGATTATCTTCTTTACCAAGGTTTAGGTAATCTACTTGCTTATCTGCACCGATATCTAGTGTACGGATAATAACCTTCTTACCTGCCATGGTTTCTGCAACTTGTTTATACACTTGGAATTGTTCTTCTTCCGTTGGTAAATGATCGGATTCTAGATATAAGAATTCACTTCTGAATAATCCAATTCCACTTGCATCGTTTTGAAGTACAGCAGCAAGATCAGTTACGTTACCGATGTTTGCATAGATATTAATCTTTTGTCCACTTAATGTAACGTTTTCTTTTCCTTTTAAATCTTGAAGTAATTTTCTACTGTTTTCTTCTTCTTCTTTTTTTGCTTTATATTCCTTAAGCATTTCTTCTTCTGGATCAATATAGAATGTTCCAGTATAGCCATCGACAATTGCCATCTTTCCATTCCATGATTCCTCAATCTTAACACCAATTAAAGCTGGAATATTCATAGTTCTAGCAAGGATTGCTGTATGGGAATTTGAAGATCCTAATTCCGTTACGAATGCTAGGAGTTTATCCTTATCCATCTGTACTGTCTCACTTGGTGCTAAGTCATTGGCAACGATGATAACTGGTTCATTACCGATATCACTGCCTGTAGAAGCTCCGTTTAGGATTGAGATAACGCGTTCAGAGATATCTTTGATATCGAATGCTCTTGCTTTGAAGTACTCATCTTCCATGTTTGAGAACATTTCAAAGAAATTGTCAGCAGTTCTAGCTACTGCGTATTCTGCATTCATTGATTGATTCTCTATGATATTGTTAACGGAATCGTTATAATCTTCATCTTCTAGCATCATAATATGAACGTTGAAGATTTCTGCATTCCCTTCGCCAACTTCTTTAATCGCTTTTTCATAAAGTTTTGTTAACTCATTAATTGCTTGCTCTTTTGCATTATTATAACGTGCAATTTCTGCAGCAGCATCTTCGATTTTATGTCTCTTAACTTGTTGTTCACCTTTAGAATAGAAATAAATCTTTCCAATTGCTATTCCCTTAAATATAGACTTTCCACTATATTGTTGCATAGTATAACTCCTTATCTTCTTAGAAATTAGCTTTGAAGAATTGTTCCATTTCTACACATGCTTTTTCTTCATCTTCACCTTCAACTGTTACAGTTACAGTAGTACCGTTTTTAACTGCCATTCCCATAATTGCTAACAACTTAGTTGCTTCAGCTGTTTTACCATTTGCTTCTAAAGTGATTTTTGAACTGTAGTTTTTTGCTTCTTTAACTAAAAGACCAGCTGGTCTAGCGTGAATTCCTGCTTCATCTGTAATAACGTAATTAAATTGTTTCATTTGTTTATCCTCACTTTTTCTCTTATATTTAGCAATTGCAAGACTCTTCGTATTGGGGACAAACATTCGTTATCGCCATTGAGAAGAGTTTTACAACTGGTTATTAGTATTCTAACTTTTCATTTACACAACTTTTTCTCAAAGTTCTGATTAGTACCTGTTATTTAACTCTAATTACTTCATCACCAAATGTTACGTTACCTGTAACTGTAGCAGTTACTTCCTCGTAATTTTCAGTGTTAGATACAATAACTGGTGTGATTGTACGATATCCTGCATCTATAATACCTTGTAGATCTACCTCTGCAAGAATATCACCTTTGTTTACTTTTTGACCACTTTCTACTTTGATTTCGAATGGTTTACCATTCAACCTAACCGTATCAATTCCAATATGAATTAGAATCTCTACTCCATCATTAGAACGTATTCCAAGAGCATGTTTTGTGTCAAATACCATAAGTATCTCACCATCAAATGGAGCTTTTACAATACCTGTACTTGGTTCAATCGCGATACCTTTTCCTAATAATTCTTCTGAGAATACACCATCGTCTACTTCCTTAAGTGGCATTGCTTTACCTTCCATAGGTGAGTAAATTGTATGCATTTCAGAGTTTGTAGATTTATTAGTTTCTTCTTTTTTATTAGATGTTTCTGTAACTACAGGAGCTTCTTGTTCCATTACATGGTCACTTGCTGCAGTTTGTAAGAAATCTTCTAAGTTAGATTTAATAACAGTAACTTTTGGGCCATAAATTACTTGAATTCCATTACCTTTTTTAATTACCCCTGCTGCTCCACTTGCTTTAAGAGTTTGTTCATCAACTAAGGAAGGATCTATAACTGTTGTACGTAGTCTTGTTGCACAACAATCCAAATCACTAATGTTTGCTTTTCCACCTAAACCTCTTGTAATTAAGACTGAGGTTTCATCAGCTGTACCCGCTTCACTACTTGTCTTATCAGTTTGATCTTTACGAGCATTAACATCTGCTCTTGTATATAGTTTTGTTTCCTCTGTATCATCTTCACGTCCTGGCGTCTTAAAATTGAACTTCAAGATTAAGAAACGGAATAAGAAGTAGTAGATAGCAAAGTAGAATATACCAACAATTACAACGTATATCCAGTTTGTCTTAGCGTTACCTTGTAAGATACCGAATAAGAATAAATCGATTGCACCACCAGAGAATGTCATACCTACACCAACGCCTAGCATATGCATTATCATGTATGCTAAACCTGCGAATACACAGTGAATTACATAAAGTATAGGAGCTACGAATAAGAAGGTGAATTCAAGTGGTTCTGTAATACCTGTTAACATAGAAGTTAACGCTGCAGATAATAATAATCCACCAACAATTTTCTTTTTGTTTGATTTAGCACAAGAATACATAGCAAGTGCCGCACCAGGTAAACCAAAGATCATAAGTGGGAATTTACCTGACATAAATCTAGTTGCTTCTACACTAAACTTTTGAATATTTGGTGCTGCAAGTTCAGCAAAGAAGATGTTTTGAGCACCTTCAACAAGTACTCCAGCTACTTCTGCAGTACCACCAACTGCTGTTTGCCAGAATGGAATATAGAATACATGATGTAAACCAAATGGGATTAACGCTCTTTCCATAACACCATATACCCACGTTCCCGCATAACCTGATCTTAATACAAGATCACCTACATTGTAGATACCATTTTGGATTACAGGCCATATAAAGAACATAGCAATACCAACGAAGAGGTAAACTACTGTACTGATGATTGGTACAAATCTTGTTCCTCCGAAGAAGGAAAGAACTTGTGGTAATTCAATCTTATAAAAACGGTTATGAAGTGCGGCTACACCAAGACCTACTATAATACCTCCAAATACACCCATTTGTAAGGAGGTGATTCCTAATACTTGTGCAGATGCACCCTCTAATAAGTTCTCAACACCACCATTAATGTCAATCATCGCACCAATGGAAGCATGCATAATAAAGAAAGCAATTGCTGCTGCTAAAGCTGCAACATCTTTTTCCTTTTTCGCCATACCAATTGCAACACCCATAGCGAATAACACTGGTAAATTATCAAATACAATACTACCTGCTGCATTCATTACTGTTAAGATGGCATTTAGGACTGTACCTTCCCCCATAAACTTAACCAATCCATATGTCTCTAACATTGTTTGATTTGTAAATGATCCACCAATTCCTAAGAATAATCCTGCGATTGGTAAAATCGCGATTGGTAACATAAATGATCTACCAACTCTTTGTAAAACACCAAATAATTTGTCTTTCATTGTTTCACTTTACCTTTCTACTTGTTACTTATATATCTTCTACATAGTAACGTCATGTTACTATGTGATGTATATGAAAAATGGATAACCCATTTTAACACCCATGTTTTGTTGTATAAAAAAGACCAAAGCAATGGCTATAACACACTCTATCTCATATGCTATACTATCACTTCGGTCTTGCCTGCTTTACCAGTCACAATCCGGTCTGTATTCTGTTCTTATGACATCTGCAGTCTTTTTAGATGTATTGTAAGAAACATTAATTCTTCTTCCGTAACCTTTTTACTATATTGTTCTAATACCAATCTACCAATATTCTCAGCACATTGGTATTCAATAGGATATCGATTCCTAACAAGACTTCTAAATTCTTCATCATCCTCTTCCGTCGCTTTATCTGTGAATATACGCTGTCCAAAGAATTTGAGATGAGTAATAAATCGCTTATAATTTAAAGAATCTTCATCAATATCTTTGTTGTAATAATTATAGATAAGCTCCATTACCTTTTGTATTAACTCTGTTATCTTGACCATATTTCCCATATTGGTATCTAGTTCAGCATTAACAATATGCAAAGCAATAAAACCTGCCTCATCATAGGATAATTCAACACCCAATTTGTCTTTAATTATCTCTAACGCTTGAACCCCTATCTGATATTCTTCCTCATAGAAAGTTTTAATTTCAGTTAATAGTACATTACGATATTCTAACTTATTATCTTTTCTAGTAATCGCAAAACTTATATGATCGGTTAAAGTTATATAGATATTATCATTCAACTTTTTATTCAACGTCTTGGTTGCATATTCTATGATTTCTGTGCAAACAGTAACGTATTCTATGGGTATTTCGGCTAATAATTCTTGAAGTTTATTCGATGCGTCCTTGTTTGCCATCTTATAGATTTTCTCAACCTTCTCATCTTCAATACTATCATTAACCTTTTTATTAAATCCAATTCCTAATCCTCGCAAAATGACTTCATTGCCTTCTGCATCGATAGAACATACTATATTATTATTTATCAGCTTTGCTATCTTATACACATTGCCTACCTCCTACTAGTATAACTTCTAGCGAAAATCAGAACTTCCAATAACTGGTTTATCAATTAAAAAAAGACCAACCTAAATAGAAGATTACACTTCTACAAGTTAGTCTTGCCTGCATTACCAGTCACAATCTAATATCATTCATACAATTTAAGTTCATTTTAGCACAAATTAAACAAAATTTCAAGATAAAAAATCATATTTTGTCAAGATAGAACATACTGTAATCAATATTGACTAACATAATCACAAAAAACTATATATTTATTTCAAGTAATAATATAAAAATTGCTAAGATTGTGATTAACGCTAATAATGGTAGAACAAACCGTAGCCATTTGTTATACGTTACATGCACCATCTCTAAACTTGCAAGTATAAGCCCTGTTGGTGTTATGAAAGACATAAGACCTTGCCCGAAGATACATGCTGTTATTATTACATCTCTTGGAACATTAACTGCGTCTGCTAATGGCGCCATTATTGGAATTGCTAAAGTTGCAAGACCTGATGAAGACGCAATAAAGAATCCCAAAATCATAAACACAAACATCATCAAGATTACGAAGATGTTACGATTCATTCCTGATACCATGGTGGATAAACCATATAAAATCGTATCCGAAACCAAACCATTCTCCAAGATAATGTTAATACTCCTAGCAATACCGATTACTAGACCAACTCCCATCAGATCTGCCGCCCCAGCTATGAAAGTATTAACGAAAATCTTCTCACCCATACCAGCAAAAATTCCTATAATAACACCCGAAACCAAGAATAATGCGGTCATCTCCTCAAACCACCAGCCAAGGTTTGCGACCCCATAGATCATAACTACAAAACTTAAAATGAAAATTATTAATATCATGATACGTCTTGGTGTGAATTCGACTTCCTTAGACTCTTTCTTAAAATGTGCATTCATTTCATCGCTTAAGTCATATACAAGAGACTTTTCTGGATTCTTTGAGATACGGTTTGCATAACGCACGATATATAGAGTGGTAATTATAAATCCCACAGCCAAACCAATCAATCGAAAGGAAACCCCTTGTGTAAAGTTAATCCCTGCTGCATTCGAGCCTATAACAACAGAAAAAGGATTTGTGGTTGAAAACATGGAACCTATTGATGATCCCATATAAATAGCTGCGATACATACAATTGCATCATACCCTGCCGCAAGATACACAGGCATTAAGATAGGATAGAAAGCGATTGTCTCCTCTGCTAAGCCAAAGGTTGTTCCCCCTAAGGCTACTAGGAATGTAACAAAGACAATCAACATATATTCATGCCCCTTTGTTACCCTTGATAATGCTGCTATTCCAGCATTGATAGCACCACTTTCATTGATGATACCGATTACGCCACCAATGATAAATACGAATAAGATAATTCCTATACTATCATAAACACCTTGAATCGGTGCCAACAACAGTTCCCTAATTCCTTGTGGATTTGCCTTTACCTTCTCATATGTCCCCGGAACCGCTATTGGTTTATTAATACTACCCTCTTGAAACTTAGCAATATCACTAGAAACTCCTAATTCATCTAATGTTTTTTGAGTTCCTTCTAATTCCCTAGTAGTTCCATCTGGGAATGTTTCAATAAAGACTTGATTATCCAAATCGTAAACCAACTTAGCATATGCTCCCGCATTAACCAGATAGGTTAGTCCTGCTGCTAAGATAAGGACGATAAACAAAACAGTAAATGCAGTTGGAAACATTAATTTTTTCTTCATAGCTTCTCCAAACCTTATATAAAATATTATAAGAATAAGATGCTATCTAATCCGTGATTTTATCCATTGTCCTGTCATTTATTTTATTAACTTATTAGCCAAACACTCGGAACCCTTCTCCGTGAATCTCGTTGGCATCCATTACTATAATGAATACCTCTTCATCTAACCTTTTAACTGTCTTCTCAACTTGATACATTTGCTTCGAATTACAAGCAACCATAACAACTTGTTTCTCATTCTTCTTATAGCCACCTCTACCATCAAGTATTGTTGAACCTCGTCCACAACATTCGTCTATGAGATCACAGACTTCTTCTCCTCTTTCTGTAACTATTAAAGCGACTTTACCAGAATTCAATCCACACATAACCCTATCTACAACTATGGCAAATAAGAAATTAATAATCATACCATATATGATACCGTCCATATCTTTGAAGATAATTCCACCAACTAGGATAATTCCGATATCTGATAGGAATGCAATTGTGCCTAGTTTCATGTGAGGTCGAATTGCCTTTGCTGCCATAATTAAGAAATCCGAACCACCCGTTGATGAATTACGCATATAGATTACTGCATAACCAATTCCACCTAATGTTCCTGTAACAATAGCTGCTAACATTCTGTTACCATTATATAATGGTAACAGAGGAGCTATATAATCGATCACTAACGAAGAAATTACCATACAACGTAGGGACCGTAGTAAAAAATCTCTACCTATTAAACGATAGCATATGATTGCGACAGGAATATTTAAAATAATTGTTGTTATACCGATAGGTGCTTGGTATAGACGATAGAAAATCATCGCAATGCCAGAAAACCCCGTCATCGGAAACTTCGCATTAAGGGCAAAATTATATAGCGCAATTGCTATCAGAAAACTACCAAAACACTCCCATAAAATATCAACCCAAACTTTTTTGTCTTTAATCCATTGCATATTTCATTGTTCCTTTCTATAGTTGAGCAATCTTTTGTGATTTTCTAAATTACCATCCTTGCTATTTCTCATAAGTTATAGTATGTACTAAAACAAGAAAAAGAATTTCTTAAGAATTCTATACGACAAAAAAGATACTTGCAGACTACATCACTGTATAATCCGCAAATATCTTTGCTCTTCTTTCTTATGAAAGGTTATCATGTTAAAGCGACTGTGTCAAGAGTTCAATTTTCATTCGCTACTATTATCATCTCAATACGTCTATTCTTGTTTCTTCCTTTTACTGTATCATTTGAGGCAATAGGATCATTCTCTCCACAACCTACTGCCATCAATCGTGTTCCATCCACCTGCGCATTCTCAACAAGATATTGAACAACATTAGCTGCTCTAAAAGCAGACAACTGCCAGTTAGATGAAAACACACTATCTTTAATAGGTATATTGTCGGTAAATCCTTTCACTAATATATCATTATCAATCTCATTCAATTTGACAGCAATAATATCAAGTGCCCGTTTCATAGTACCTTTTAAAACCGCATTCCCACTATCAAAGAACACACTACTTGGGAATGTGATAACTAAGCCACCTTTGTAATTATTCGTACTGATATCTTGCCCCAAGTCATTCTCTTTGATAATTTTATTAATATCATCATTCAAATCTTGCATCTGCTCTTTCGTAGAAGTATTCTGTGATTGATCTGTTATATTACTGCCACCTTCATTATTTATATCTGATGTATTACCTGTATCGTTTGCTTCTTCACTATTTCCACCTGGTAGTACATCTCCACCTCCTAGTAGCACACTTAAACCACCTGGTAATACAGAAACAGAACCACTTAAAGAGCTATTGGAACCCTTACCCAATGATTCATTTAGAGAACCCGCTAATTGATCATATTTTTCTTGATTAACATTACTGATAGCATATAGTAAAACAAAAAGGATCATTAATAGAGTTATTAAATCGGAATACGTTAGCAACCAGCGCTCACTATTCCCCTCGTGCTTCTTTTGCATTTTCATAATCTAGGTATCCCTCCAAACGCTCCGCTATTAATCTTGGATTACTTCCCCTTTGAATCATTGTAATACCATCTAACATCATATATTTTGTTATGGTTTCATCCGCATCAAGTTCCTTAAGTTTTAAGGCAATAGGAAGCCATATTAGATTGGCAGAACCAACACCATACATAGTTGCAATGAATGCGATTGCAATCTTACCGCCCAATTCATCTGGATTACTTAAGTCACTAAGTACATGCACTAATCCCATAACAGTACCTAATACACCCATAGTTGGTGCATATCCACCAGCCGCCTCAAAGATACCGATACCTTTGGCATGACGCTGTTGCATGTTCATAATTCGATTTTCTAATGTTTCCTTAACTTCATCAATATCAATTCCATCTACAACCATCTGTAAACCTGATACAAGGAACGGATCCATATTCTTATCTTCATTCATCTTACCTTCTAACGATAGAAGACCTTCTTTTCTAACCATAGTTGATATGGTATCAAAATAAGTAAGCAGTTCTGCTCTACTTTGTTTCTTCTTACGAAAAGCTAACATTAATAATTTTGGAACTTTTACCAAATCACTAGAAGCGAATGATATACCGATTGCACCAAACGTACCACCGAATACAATTAATGCCGCAGTTGGTTCTAATAAAGCATGTAATACTCCACCATCTAAAACAAATGCTAATATTAATGCAACAAAAGACAATATAAGACTAATTAACGTAACAAAATCCATATATGTACTCCTTTCTAATCTCCTATGTAAGTAAAATAGAGCGCATAATCCCTATATATAGTGATTTCTATCGAATCTTACTTCTAAAACTATTAGATGTCAATATTTTGTGCAAAAGCTAAACGTTTTCTTTATGGCAGAAATTCCTTATAATATTTTGATTATCAAAGCTTTATTTCATACCCTTACCATGTTATAATAATTCACAAAAGAAACAAGGAGTAACAACTACTTATGAAAAAATATAAGAAAGTTTTAATTAGGTTATCTATAGTAGTCGCAATTGGCTTAGTAATGGGACTCTTCTTTGGCGGTAACTATCTATATAATTTAGCTCTAAATCCTGACACGCCAAAGGACTTTATCTTCGACGCCGATCACAACGTATCGGCTGAAGATGTAAACGAAGACGAAACAAGTGGTACTGTATCACAAGATGATACAACCTGGTTACTCGAACAAAGTAATTATGAAGATTTTTATATCACATCAAAAGATGGTTTAAAACTTCACAACTATTTACTTCGTAATGATTCCACTGAAAAATGGATTATTGCGGTTCACGGTTATACCTCTGAAGGTAAATTAATGGCTCCTTACGCAAGAAAATTCTTTGATATGGGCTATAATGTTATCCTTCCCGATCTACGTGGACATGGACAAAGTGAAGGCGATTATATTGGAATGGGTTGGGATGAGCGATTTGATATTATTGACTTAATTCAATATATTATAGAAGATAACAAGAATTCAAAAATTGTTCTATTCGGTGTTTCAATGGGCGCTTCCACTGTTATGAATGTATCTGGTGAAGAATTGCCAAGTAATGTTAAGGCAATCATAGAAGATTGTGGTTATACCTCTGCGTGGGACGAATTTTCATATCAGTTAAAGGAATTATTTGGTCTTCCTGCCTTTCCAATGATGCATACTGCAAGTTTAATTGGTAAGATAAGAGCAGGTTATTGGTTAGGAGATGCCTCTGCGCTTTCACAAATTAAGAAATCCAAAACACCAATGTTATTCATTCACGGAGATGCAGATACTTTCGTTCCCTCTCATATGGTGGATGAACTATATAGCGCTGCTACGGTTGAAAAGGAAAAACTCATCATTCCTGATGCTGGTCATGCCAAATCAAAAGACGTAGATCCGAAGTTATATTGGTCAACAATAATAACTTTTATCAATAGATATGTATAATTCCTTGCCGATCTCACTATGGCATAAAATATACCGAAGTACTATACTACTGGTTTTAAGTCATAGTGAGTTAGACAAGAAGTTTTTCTACATAATAAGAGGTTCTCTCTTACTACTATATTGATTAAGAGAATCAATTAAATTTTAAAGTTAAATTTTTTATCTTCTTACTTATAATCTAAATAATCCTCACACTATAATCAGCTAATACAAGTTTCACTTCTTCATCTGGTACAGTATTGGTAATAACGCCAATATAGTCTTCGAGATTGGAGAATGGAAAACTACCACTCACTCCGAATTTTTCTCCTAACATCAGTAAATAGTGTTCTTCAGAAATCTCTATTATTGTTCGCTTTGTACTAGCATCTTCCGATATGGTTGTACTTATCGATCCGTCCGAAAGATTGATTCCAGCACAACCAAGGAATGCTTTATTACAACGGTATTTCTTAATATTCTCACATGTGTAAGAGCCAATACTTCCACCAACAATTGGACTATAATCACCTCCTATGAAGATAAACCTCGTTTTCCCATTCTCAGGTATAAGAGTTGCTATCTCATACATATTCGAGATAATAGTTACCTCCATATTCCGTTGAATTACATACTTTGTTATAAGATATGATATGGTTGATACATCGAGAAAGACCGTCTCACATTCCCTTATTAATTCTACTGCCTTTTTCGCAACTATTTCTTTTTCTTCTCGTTTTTTGTCTATTCGATAGCCAAAGCTTTCACATGGAATAATTGAACTCTTCTTGCTAATTGCTCCTCCATAGGTTCGTTGTAATAGATTTTTCTTCTCTAGCACTTGTAAATCTTTTCGTATCATGCTTTCACTCATCTGAAACTCAATACTCAAATCCTTAACAAGTACTTTTCCCTCATTATTCAATTTATCGATTATATATTGGTAGCGTTCTTGTGTGAACATTGGTTATCTCCTTCTACTATGAATATAGCAATTACCCACTCTAAATGAAGTTTTATGCGCGAAGTTTGGATTATTTAATTTAAATTCGCTTATTAGTCTTTAATTTTACATAGTATAACACAAGTACATAATTATTACAATTGACAACTAGTAATGTTCAGTATAGAATGATAATAACCAACAACAATTAATAACAAATGATAATTTTAACAATAAATATCTTAGCAATACTTCTCTAAACAAGATATTTCATTCTACTTAGGAGGCAACATGAGGAAGGCAATATTTTTTGATATCGACGGAACACTTATTAACTGTTTAACAAATCAGTATACTATGTCAAATAAGGTACAAGACGCAATAAAGATGGTACAGGCACAAGGTAATTATGCTTTTATAGCCTCTGGTAGGCCCTTCGCTTTTATTGATGAGAATATAAAATCATTTGGTTTTGATGGTTTCATTCTAGCTAATGGAGCTCACATCATAATTAATAATTCTACTATATATCAAAGTCCATTTGATAAGTCCTTCTATTATACAATCCTAGAAGAATTCAATACACGTCATATTCAATATATCTTAGAAAGTACAGAGAACTGCTATATTCCAGAGCAATCGGTTGAGTTTTATGATTTTTACAAAGGAATTGGAATTCCAACCAGTTCAATCAAGCGAAACCTCCCTCCAAAAGACATGGGCATACTAAAGATTGAAGCGTTATGTCCTACTGGTGATATAGCTAAACAATGCATTGACATAATTGAAAGCCACGAAGAATACGGTTGTTTTAAGAGTATTGATCCTCGTTTATTCGAGATATATAATAAGAAGAATACGAAGGCTACTGCTATCTTAAGAGCTCTAGAATACCTTAAAATACCCGTTGAACATAGTTACGCCTTTGGTGATGGTGATAACGACACAGAGATGTTATCTACCGTTAATTGTGGCATTGCTATGGGTAATGCTTCCGATTTTGTTAAATCTTTCGCTAAGGAAATTACAGACTCTGTTGCTGATGACGGGGTGGCAAGCGGATTAATGAAGTATGTACTTAATTAACTTACTTACCGATTAAGGTGTCAAATCCCCATGCCTTGCTGGCACCACTATAAATGAAAACGGGGATTTCT
>ERZ781271.42-NODE-42-length-44672-cov-12.352399_pt1 | contig 44672 bp, 34 predicted proteins | sample MGYA00375849_ERZ781271 | MGnify/ENA primary metagenome ERZ781271 (study PRJEB29790, sample SAMN06051245) | human gut metagenome | host: Homo sapiens | place: USA: Cincinnati, Ohio | collected 2013-06-10 | study: EMG produced TPA metagenomics assembly of the Gut... | reverse complement strand
TGCCTAGGTACACTCGGGACATTCACCCGTTAGAGTTTGCCCATGTCGGGCAAACAGCAAAAAGAGGCATATTGCATATGCAATACACCTCTTCGTTTGTTATACTATACAACATTTTTCAATTTGCAACAATTCTACCTAAAAACCATTTATCTACTTAAAAAGGAGTAGTTATACTTATATTAGGTAATAATTTAATGCTTGACATTCATTCTAGACAATTGTAGAATATTATTATAGACAGTTGTAGATAATCATGAAACTCTTCATCAAGTTTAATGCACCCCTGCATTACAAGGAATTTCGTAATTGTCTATTTATCTTGATACGATGGAAGGAGCATGATTACTATATGAACAACAAAGAAAAAGATATTAGCAGAGAAATTGAACTTACACGTTTACCAGATACTGAGTTTGAAGTAATGTCTGTAATATGGCGTAATGATCCCCCCGTTACAACATCTATATTAATGGATCAACTAGGTAACATCAAAGGCTGGAAACTCCAGACTCTTACAACCTTATTAAACAGACTCATTGATCGCGGGTTTCTTAGAAGCGAGAAATTAGGTAAAGAAAGAAACTACTATCCCACTGTACATGAAGAGGATTATATTCACTTTGAGACAACTCATTTTGTGAAGCGATATCATAATAATTCTATCTGTAACTTAGTAAGTACATTTTGTGACAACACAAAACTTGAAAAACAAGATATCGCAGAATTGAGTGCTTGGCTTAAATCTATGGAAGATAAGATATAGAAAGGGGCAACGTTGTCGTTATGAATAGTCTGTTATTAACTTACATGAACAATGGTATTCTAGTATCAATACTTGTGCTCCTACTATTCCTTCTTCAGAATATACTAAAGAGATATCTTTCCAACATCTGTCTATATCTATGCTGTATAGTACTGCTACTAGCTTATCTAATTCCATTTCGCCCATTTGCGAAAAACTCTCTTTTTACAATAATGACACCGCGGGTCAATAAAGAGTCTATGGAATTAGTAAATCGAACTGATTTATCTGATAGCAACTTATATACAGCTTACTCAAGCGAAACACCTTCTAGTATAGACGTAACAAAAGACAGTTCTAAAACTTTTGTTACTGCAATCAATGAAGCGCTTAAATTACATATTCTTATATATAAACAACAGCTAAGTCAGCTTTTGGCTTTCCTTAGTACTTCTCTTTATCACAATCTTTCTCTACTATATGCAATTTGGACTTTTGGTGTTTTTATTACATTTAGTTATCATGTAATCAAGCATTATCGTTTTTGTAAAACAATAAAACGCTTTACCAAACCATTAGTCGATCAAGCAAAGCTTGAACTATTACATAAGAATCAACAGCAACTAAAAGTATATGCTTCCATTACTTGTAGTGTATGTTCCTCTATTGGAAGTCCTATTACTCTTGGATTATTACATCCAGTCATTATACTTCCTTCCTATTCTTATACAGAGGAAGAACTAGATTATATGCTTCGACATGAACTTATACATATCAAAAGAAAAGATATCCTAATGCAATGGCTTTTACTAATATGTCTATCCCTACATTGGTGGAACCCTATTATATATCTATTCATTCGTTTATGGAAAGATTTTTGTGAAAGCTCTTGTGATAGTATTGTGTTAAACCAAGCCTCTCCTACTGAGCGTATGGAGTATAGCAAGGTCTTACTAAAAACTGCACTACATCAAAATCAGATACAACAATTATTATTCATTAACTTTTATGGAGGTAAAAAAAGAATGAAAAATCGTTTACAATCTATCCTTGATACAAAGCATAAGAAAACGAGTATCTTAACTATTATGGCATTGGCACTTATACTATGTACTACTTCTATCTTTTCTTATGCTAAAGAAAATACCATTACCAAAGAAGACCCTAATAAGGTTGCAGACCAAGTAGTCACATCTTCTGATCTAAGCACAGTAGTATCAAAAAAAGATACAACAATTGAAACTTCCACAGACGATAAATCTGTAACCTTCTCCGTGCAAGACTTTATTGAAGATGTTAAGACCTACGAAGGGGCTTCCTATGAATGGGGTGGCAACACTCCAGAAACTGGATTTGATTCAAGTGGCTTCACACAATACATCTATAGTCTCTATGGATATACGCTTCCAAGGACGAGTAGAGAACAACATAACTCCATACCTTCAATTGACAGGGCGGATCTTAAAGCTGGAGACCTTGTCTTCTATGCAAATGATGAACAGGAAGTTGGCCATGTAGCAATCTATCTGGGTGACAACCAGGTAATTCATGCAGCCAATCCCAAAGTAGGAGTAAAATTATCTTCTATTGATTATAGACCTGTTTATAGTATAGGAAGAGTTATTCAGTAATTCTCTAGTTATAACTTATCAACAATTATTAAGTAACGCAATACAGAATATGTTTACAAGGTTCCTCTGTATTGCGTTACATATATTCTCCCTTTTCAAGAGCTTTCTCAAGATATCCATACAGCGTGTTTATAGTCCGAACTTTAAGGAGTTTTACTTTATTAAACTCTATAAAAACTACAACTCATTCACATGGGTATATGTGACACACTTAAGCCCATGAACATACAGCCTTGACAAATGCTATATAAAGAACTATACTTTATAAAAATAACAAAAGCGTTGAAGAGAGAAAGTAATTCTATCTTATTTCCCCAGAGAGTTCCGGTAGCTGAGAAGGAATGAATGCAGATTGAATGAAACAAGTCTTGGAGCTTCATACGGATTCGAAATTGATGATGCTATGACGGTTGTTCCCGTTACAGAACTATAGTATAAGACGAGTGAATTATCACTACAATAACGCTCTGTACTTGACGAGATTTCTATGGAGACATAGGAATGAAATAGGGTGGCACCGCGAATCTTTCGCCCCTACGCATAACTGTAGGAGGTGATTTTTTTTACCCTTTTTTAATCAATAATTTAAAATGGTGTGTCACTTGGTCTTTGACCTTTTGATCCCTAACCAAATTTAGTATTCTAAAAGTACACGTAGAAAGGACGATTCGTATATGAGACCCTTATTCCCAAAAAGAGCGGTCGTTACCGCAGGTATGCCTTATGGCAATAAAGAATTACATTTTGGCCATATAGGAGGTGTGTTTGTTCATGCAGACACTTACGCTAGATTTCTTCGAGATCGTATTGGAGAAGACAATGTAATCTTCGTATCAGGTACCGATTGCTATGGTTCACCAATCTTAGAAAGTTATAGAAAACTAGAAAAGAACGATTCTATTATCATACAAGATTACGTTCGAAGTAATCACATAAAACAAAAAGAAGCTTTAGACGACTACGAAATCAGTCTTGATCTTTTTGCAGCATCTGCACTTGATAAAGCAGCTGATGTTCATAACGAAGTATCTGCTACCATCTTCAAGAAACTCTATAAAAAAGGTGCTTTGAAGAAACTAAAGAATTCACAATTCTATGATCCAGAATTCAAGGTGCTATTAAATGGCCGCCAAGTCGTTGGTAAATGTCCGATTCAAGGTTGTTCTTCTGATAAAGCCTATGCTGACGAGTGTTCACTGGGGCACCAATATATGCCTTCTGATTTAATTGATCCAGTTAGCACCTTATCAGGTTTGAAACCAGAGGTAACCGATGTTACAAATTGGTATTTTGATTTGGAAGCTTACCTCGAACTCCTGAAAGAACGGAATGATTACTTACGTTTGAATACCAATCATCGCAAATACCTTATCAATACCATAGAAGAGTTTTTGAAGAAACCTTGTATCTATGTGAAGAAAGACTATGCTGAAATTGTAACTACTTTGCAAGACCAACTTCCAAGTTTTGAGATTGATGAGCAATCAAACAAATCCTCTCTCACTCTTGTGTTTCATACATTAACTCAACGTGAAGCAGCCCAAGAACTTCTATCTTCTCATGGTGTACAATACCGAACAGGTAAAACACTTGTACCATTCCGTCTTACTGGTAATATTGAATGGGGAGTTCCTGTTCCACAAGTAGATTCTGATGATACACCACTTACCTTCTGGGTTTGGCCAGAATCCTTATGGGCACCAATCTCATTCACTAAGACTTATCTTATGGAACATGGAGAGGCTGAAGACGCTTGGAAAGACTGGTGGAATTCCAAAGACTCAATGGTATATCAGTTTATTGGAGAAGATAATATCTACTTCTATGGTATTGCGGAAATGGGAGTATTCATGGCTCTACAAGATTATGATAGTAAGATTACGCCAGATGATGGCCAATTACAACTACCTCATCTAATTGCTAACAATCACATCCTATTCCTAGATAAGAAGGCAAGTAGTAGTTCTGATATTAAGCCACCTATGGCTAAGGAATTGCTATCTTATTATACGCCAGAACAATTAAGAATTCATTTTCTTAGTCTTGGCTTATCTACTAAGAGTGTTAGTTTTATGCCGAAACCTTATATTCCAGGTGCCGACCCGAAAGCAGCTGATACTGTTTTAAAAGAAGGCAACTTATTAACCAATGTATTCAATAGACTTGTGCGTTCTTGTTTCTACACGGTTCAGAAATACTACGATAGCAAGATTCCTGAGGGTGCAATTACCCCTTCCATACTAGAAGAGGGCAAGAATGCAATCCTTGATTTTGAACGTGGTATGTATAATCATGAATTTCATTCTTTAACCTACTTACTAGACACCTATATTAGAAATGCGAATAAATACTGGGTTAATTCTATGAAGCAGGCCGAATCTACAGGTAATGATGAACTTCGTAAACAAGTACTGATAGATTCCTTCCATTCGGTACGTGTTACTATGACCTTATTACACTCCATTGCTCCTACTGGTTGTGAAATGATTCAAGCTTATCTCCACGCCGATAAAGAGATTTGGAACTGGGACTATATCTTCGAACCACTTACTTTTTTCCTAGATTCTAATGTACCAATGGAATACCTCGAACCAAAGGTTGACTTTTTCAAAAAACATGAAAGCCAATTTTTTATTTAATTCTATTAAAAAAGGACAAAAGTGCTGACAATTGCACTTTTGTCCTTAAATCTAATTACTTATTTGTCAATACAAACTGTTCAACTAATGCTTTCATTACTTGTGATTGACTAGCCATCTCTTCTGAACTTGCAGAGCTTTCTTCTGCCATAGCTGTATTTTCTTCTACTACAGCTGATATTTGTTCAACTTCCATCGTTACTGCTTTCAACTTATCAGCTTGAACTGTAGATGTTTGTGTTATTTGCTTAATATTTGTTTCTAAGCGTTTTGTTCTCTCCAAGGACTCGAGTAATGCTTTTGCTGTCTCTGTGGCTATTACCATACCACCATCAACTGCATGAATGGAATCTTGAATTAATGATGTAGATTCTTTTACCGCATGGGCACATTGGTTCGCTAATTCATTCACTTGATTAGCAACAACTGCAAAACCTCTTCCCGCTTCTCCTGCTCTTGCTGCTTCAATTGATGCATTCAGTGCTAATAGATTTGTCTGTGAAGCAATATCATTAATTGTTTTGATAATATTACTAATTTTATTCGAAGATGCATTGATATTACTCATTGCTCCTAACATATCCTGCATCTTATCATTACTACCTTCAACATCTCTCTCTACTTCGTTTGCTACATCAAATGCTATGTTAGAACAATCAGCATTACAGTTAATTGCTCCTTCTAATTCCACAATCATCTGCTGTAATCGTGATATTGCTCCTGTTTGTTCTACCGCACCTTGTGTTAATGCTTCTCCACTATACGCAAGTTGAACAGAACCGTCTGCAACTTGTTCCGCAGACATATTAATTTGTCTTAATACGTCCGATATCTTATTATTAAAATTCAAGATACTGATCTTAATATTCTTAAAGTCCCCAATGAATTCTTGATTGATGTTGATATCAAAATTCCCCTTTGCCATCTGCTGCATTGATTGATCTATAGATTTCACATACGAAGATAGGAGACTCATACTCTTTTGTAGACTCTTAGCTACATGGGATACCTCATCATGTCCTTCTGTGTTAATTGTAGCATTCAGATTTCCCTTTGATAACTCAAGAGAAGCATACTCAATTTCTTCTAGTGGCATAGCAATACTCTTTGTAATACTTATCGTGAGTATAAGAGCAAATACAATAGACACGATCAAAAGAATAGTTAATATTATTATTGCAATAATGATTCCATTTTCATTCTTATTAATCGCTTTTGATTCTGCATTCGCTATCTCCAGATCAAGAGTCGTAGCGTTATCAATCAAATTTTGTAACAATTCACTACCTTGAGATAAAATTAATGCTTTTGCTTCTTCATAGTTTTCATTCTCGAACTTCACAATAATATCATCAACTATAGACAGCCATTCTGATACTGATTTTTCATACTCATTCACTAATTCTTTATCCGCTGGAAATGTTTCTTTGATTATAGATATGCACTTCAATAAAGTATTTTTATTCTCTTTAAATGTCTCTAAATAGGAATCTATTTCATTTTTATTCTCAATAATTGCCATCTCACGAATTAATCTAGCTGCATTATTGGTTTCAATTCTACTATCTTTAATGGAAATCTCCGCCTTATAAGAATGCTCAAGAAAGTCATTCAAATTATTCTTACTATTTATCAAGGAAACAATTGCAGTGGTAATTATTAGTATCATACATACCAATATAGTACTAAAACCAAGTATCAACCTCGACTTAATTTTTAACTTTCTTAAACTAACTATGTATTTGTTAATCTTACTTACTTCATTCTCCAACTTCTAATCCTCCTTCTACTAGCACTAACTTTTAATCCCAAAGATAAAAGTCGTGGGATAATGGATTTATTATCCATCATCAAACGACTTTAGAAATATTATCATAGACGATTCATCAAGTCAACTAATCTAATTAATTATAGCTAATTATTTTATCCAATAAGATTAATTTAACTTTTATATACAGTTATTACTCGAAAGTACCAAGAATTACAATACCAATTACACAAATAATAATCATTGCATAGTGTTTCATTGACAACTTTTCCTTAAGAAATATCCTACTCCATAACACGGAAGCCACGCAGTATGAAGAAATAACTGGTGCTGCAGCAATCGCATTCGCACCAACTGCAAAGATATATGCAAACTGACCTGCCGTTTCAAAGATAGCTGCCACGAATTTAGGACTTTCCCTTTTAACCGTTAATTTCTCTTTCTTAATAACAACGACATAGATAAACGCCATAATTCCTAAGAAAAGAAATGTCAATTCATAAGCCACATTGGCCGTATTCTCATTTAACTTCTCTAATACAAGACTATCTGCTAATGTACCTGCTGCATCAATGATACAGTATAGTATAGGAAGTAAGATCGCAAGAAAGCTCTTCGTATATTTCACGTTTGCTGTACTTTGTCTCTTAACACGAAGTTCTTTATCTTCTTTCATTTCAACAAATCCAAGTCCAACAACTCCTATACAAACAAGAAGTACCGCAAATGTTTGAAGACCACTCATTCTTTGGCCTAAGAATATAAAGCAACCAAGTGCCGCGATTGCACCAGAAGAATTACAAATTGGTGAGGAAATCGATAACTCAATATAGCGAAGACCAATATATCCAATCGTCATCGAAATAATATACAACATTGAAACTGGTAGATACGTTATAAAATCTCCCATAGTAATTGGAGTACCTACTATAACTATTTCATACAATGCATGAAGTCCCATAACAAGACCTACTGCCATAACCATTTTTAAGTGACTGTGCTTATCATCTGGCTTAGAACCAATCTTACTGAATAAATCGGACCCACTCCAACATAATAAAGCCACTATAGCTAACCAAAACCACATAAATACATTTCCTCTTTTCTAACATTTGATTTGTTACAAGCCAATTGTACATGATATGATTTTAAAATAGAAGTCCAAAGTGATAGTATTCTTAATTTCTTTCCTTCAACTTTACAGGTAATCTATCAAAGTAATTACATTTGTCACATCCATGTTACTTCTATAATATTTTCTAATCATTTTCTAATTCTTTTCATGACAAATCACACTAGTTCTTTTTACTTAATTTGGTATAATCTCTTATAGCTGAGACAATATTATACTAACAAGTGAAGGAGAGTATACATGAAAGTCTTTATTAAATACGTACTAAAGAGCATGACAGAAAAAAAAGGACGGTTCTTATTATTACTCATTGCAATCGCAATGAGTACGGGACTTGTAGTAACAAGTACTGGTTTAATTGACATCATTCTTGATAGTTTACTAAAACCTGTGGTTGCTTCTTATGAAAAACAAGACCTAGTAATTGAACCAAACGATAAGGGGTTATCGTTTTTTACTTGTAATGAAGTGAGTACTGCTGGCATTGAACCAGAGAGTATCCTCAAGGAAATCATCTTGAACGGAACCATTACAGACAATATTGACACAGATGATGAAACCACTCGTACTGTAACCATACGTGCAAGAGACAGTTCTAAGATTCCACTGGAGCAATTATCTGATGGAAATCTAGATACCTTCAAAGGTAGCTCTTGTATTATATCGGAACGTATTGCAAAAGAACGTAATTTAAGTTTAGGCGATACCATTACCATAGTTATAGCAGGTGTCTCAAAAGAACTAACCATAACTGCAATCTCAGCACCAGATGGAGCCTTCTATAATGATACACCGAACTCATTTTCCATGTTTCTTCCATACGAATATCTTTCAAAAGAATTAGGAGTGGAAGGACAATATAACTTCATTACTGCTAAGGCTTTAGATGGTGGCATAGATCAAGCAATTGAATCTTTTAATTCAGCGAACAAGGATTTTAATGCTACAGAACTTTTTGATATGAATCAAGTGAAAGAACAATTCTCAAGTTTTAGTAGCATACTTTACGTAATGCTTCTTATCGTAGTTGCTATGAGTTCAATTATCATCTATAGCACCTTTAAACTTATTATAACAGAACGACTAACTACCATAGGTACATTCCTAAGCCAAGGTGCAACTACCGGAAAAGTAAAATTCATCTTACGATTAGAAAGTTTCTTCTATGGAGTCATTGGTGCTTTGCTTGGTAATGGTCTAGGAATACTTGCTTTGTATGTTATTACTAGATCCATTTCTCCTCTAAAAAAATACGGTATTTATGAGTCAATTACTATTAAACCAACTTATATGATTGCGGGAACTATCTTCGCTATATTATTATCCTTATTATCTTCTTATTTACCAGTTCGTAAGATTAGTAAATTACAAGTTAAAGATGTTATTTTGAATGATGTTCGTGTTTCCATGCATATAGGATATAAAAAATTCATTGTTGGTTGTTGCCTAATTGGTGTCTCTTTACTACTTTATTTCTTTGGTGGAGACTTATCGATCAACTTATCACCTATACTAATGATTGTTTCACTAATTGGAACAATACTTGCTTATCCGAAAGTAATTGACTTGTTATCGATACTCTTAAGTAAACTATGCCGTGGTAAGAATAAATCCTTATTCTTTGCAACTAATAATCTTCGTACTTCGAAGATCTTGTTAAGTAATATCACGCTAATTATAATCTCAATATTATCTATTCTAGCAATTACTTCCGCTGCTAAAAGCGCCACCGATGTAGTTGTAGATGCATACGAAGAACTAAACAGTGATATTGAAATCTATAATATCTCAACAATTCGAGAAAATGACGAACAATCGGTAACTGACAAGCTGACAGAACAACTCATTGATTTGGGTGTTAAAGCGGAAGACATTAATTATGTTGATTACGAGTACGCAACTGTCTATCTAAGTGAGGATGAAGAAAATCAAATGTCAATTCCTTTACAAGGTATTGATTTAGACACTTATAGTGCATATAACGGTTATTTGGAACTGGATAGTAAAGCCTATAAAGAAGGCTTAGAACAATTCCGTACAGATTCTAAGGGCATCATTATGACAACGGCCCTATTAAAAGGAACGAATAAGAAAATCGGTGATACCGTATTAGTAGAATGCAATGGTGTAAAAGAAACATTGACAATTGACGCAATAATTAACGCTAAGCTGTTTAATGGTGGAATAGTTAGTTTTGTAAGTCATGAAACAATGAGGAACTTATTCAATGTACCTTCTTCTAATCAAATAACCTTAGTTACTGATTCAGATATAGACACTTTCGTTCCGAAATTAAAACCAATTATTCGTTCCATTGGAGCAACCTTCATAACAAAAGAAGAGATGCGTGAACAAAATATAGAACAGAATCAAATGATGATGAATGCATTAAGTATCTTTTCCTATCTAGCAATTGTAATTGCTGCACTTGGTATTATCAATAATGTATCCATTAGCTTCCTACAACGTAAGACAGAATTTGCAGTATTATCCTCTGTTGGTATGGAGAATTCCTTACGAAGACGTGTATTGCTTATTGAATCTGTTGCTTGTGTAACTTGGGGTATGATCATTGCTATCCTATATAGTTTGTTTGGTATGTCATTAGTGGGCAAGATTATGTCTCTGGTAGGATTTCCTTTAGAAATCTCTTTATCGTTTGGTTCCCTACCAACAATTTATCTCGTATCTTTATGTATCGTTTTACTTGCTACTCTACCAGTTATATTCAAGAGTAAGAAATTATCAATAATTCAAGAATTAAAGTATGAATAAAGGTGACTAAACGTTTTGTAGAATGAAAGGAGATCTAACTATGAAAGCAATTGAAGCTATTAATTTGAATAAAACATTCATTAACGGTAAAGAAGAATCCCACGTACTCAAGGATATTAATCTAACTATACAAAAAGGTGAATTCGTCTCCATTATGGGACCTTCCGGAAGTGGTAAATCTACTCTCCTGTACCTTCTCGGAGGCCTAGACAAACCAACAGGTGGGTCTGTTATGTTAGAAGATACAAACCTTGGTACCATTAAACACAAAGAGATGAGCAAACTTAGAAGAAGTAAGATTGGATTCGTGTTCCAGTTTTATAACCTAGTGCCTAATTTGACAGTTGAAGATAATATCTTGCTACCTGTTATACTAGATGGGGAAAATCCTAAAAAGTATGAAAAGAAGCTAGCTGACATCCTAGATACGATTGGCTTGTCTGACAAACGAAAACTTACTCCAAGAGAGTTATCAGGTGGTCAACAACAACGTGTTGCTATTGCTAGAGCACTTATATTCGATCCAGATATCATCTTCCTTGATGAACCTATCGGAAATCTTGATTCCAAAACCGGTAAAGAGATTATGCAGCTTTTTCAAAAGATTAATATCAAATACAACAAAACACTCATACAAGTTACTCACTCTTCAAAATCTGCAAAATACGGAACCAGCATTATTCGTTTGGTAGATGGCCAGATCGTTGAACATGTTGATGTCTGTGATGAGGATATTGTTACAGTAACCGCATAAAGAAAACAGGCAATTTTCATATGGTAGATACCTTCAAAGAGGGCTCCATTGAAAATTGCCTTTATATTTACATATGAGTATTTAATTTGAATCGTGCAACCATTTCTCGTAATCCTTCTGCTTGTGCAGTAAGTTCTTCTGAGGCACCTGCACTTTGTTCTGAAACTTTAGACTGTCCTTCTATTACTTTAGAAATCTGCTCGATTCCCTTAGAAACTTCATCTAAAGCATTCGCCTGACTACTGGAGGCTTGCGATATTAAGTCAATATTCTCTCCTAGTTCCTTCGCCTTAGTTACCGTCTTACTTAACAGCTTTGCTGTCTTATCAACTTTTGCATTACCTAAATCTACAGCTTTTAATGAAGCCTCAATAAATATATTAGAATTATTTGCTGCTGTTGCACTCTCAGCTGCTAATTTACTAACTTGATCTGCAACTACTGCAAATCCACGGCCTGCTTCTCCTGCTCTCGCTGCTTCGATAGAAGCGTTCAGTGCTAATAGATTCGTTTGTTCTGCAATACCCTCAATTGTTTGAATAATCTGAGAGATTTGTTTTGAAGATTCTGAGATGTCATTCATGGCAGAAACAACTGCTTCCATCTGTACGTTTGAATTATTAAGTTCATCTCTCATAACTCTTGCTAGATTATCTGCATTGCTTGCGTTATTAGCTGTTCTATCTACTTCATCGAATATATTCTCAATGGTTGCCTGTAATTCTTCAATGGAACTAGCTTGGTCAGCAGTGCCTTCCGCTATCGCTTGTGCCGTAGATGCAATTTGCTGTGAACCACCTGCTACCAAATCAGCAGAGAGATTAGTTTGTTTCATAAAGGAATTCATATTCGTTAATATATTTAGAATAGATTCTTTGATCGACTTTAGCTGACCAGCATAATCAGCCGTTAGGGATACCGTTAGGTCTTGATTTGCAATTGCATTCAGTGCGAAACTAACTTCGCTAATCATTTCATTCAGATTCTGCTTCATCTGAACGATTGATCCAACCATCTCTCCTACTTCCGTCTGATCAACCTCCATATCAAATTCTTGTGCAAAATCCCCCTTCGAAATATGTTCCATTTGTCTCTTCACTCGTATAATAGGATTAAGTAACTCTTCACTAGAGAAACGAAGGAATTTACCAACAAGAATAAATAACGCGATTAAAACAATGATAACGTCAATATTGGACCAGTATGCTAAGAATGTAGAACCACTAATTCGAGAACTAAATCGTTTTGCTACTTCATTTGATAACTGATCTATACTCGCTTCTAATGCTTTATTAGCGTTCTCATAATCAGAGCTGAAAATCTTATTCATTGCCCCCTCTAAATCACCACTAGCCATCAAAGCAAATATTTCCTTATTCATATTAAGTAACTGTTGATATGTACTATCTGCTTCTTCTAAAAACTTCTTTTCGTTTCCCTTTAATCCAATAGCTTTCATCTTCTGAACTGCTAAGTCAACCGTACCATCTGCTTTTACTAACTCATTATATTCCTCCATGTATGTTTCATTTTTGTTAGTAATATAACATCTCGCTTTATACATCATCTGTTGTGTTGCCAATTGATATTCTTGAATCGCAGTTAATGAATTGTGTTGATTCCTAAAATTCCTTTGTAGTGCATTACTCTGTAGAACTTGAAGTACCATGATTATGAGCCCTATTGTAATACAAATCCTAAGTGCTTGTCTCCACTTTCTCATCCTAACAGATTGTTTTACTATCTTTCTACTTTTTTGTGTTTTCAATTGTAAACCTCCTCTGTAATTAATTATTTGTACTATTAGGTATTTCCTTGTTTCATTTAAAAACCGAGTTTTTTTTACTTAATTTACTATATTTCATCATATTATGTTACATTATATTTCATATTCCACAAATTAACAAGCATAACTTTGGTGTATTTTTGTATTTTTTGTAATATTAAGTATTTTTCGATGCTTTTGCAACCATTTTCATGATAATACCAATTATAGTATCAATTACATTTATTTGTATATTTAATATTATATTCCCATTATTTTGATTGAATTAATTGACAATTCTACTTGTTTTTGTTAATATTTATTATTATTTAGTATTTTTTGTAATCCCTAATTGCTTTTACGTATTACACTTTTATCAAGTTTATAAGTCTATTAATACAAAATACAATTACACAGAAAGGTATGATTGACATGACAAACTATTTACACAACCTGTATTTACAAATCATCTCTGAAGGAACCCTCTATAAAAAAGAATTTGATGAGATTGCCAAAAATCCTGGTGTTTATAACACGAATTTACTCTTGAATATTCTACAATCAAATGCTTCCACTGAATTTGGTCAATTACATAACTTTGCTTTTATTACTTCTGTAGAACAATACAAAAACTCTATGCCAATAACTGGATATGATAATTATGACCCCTTTATTAAAAGAATGATTCAAGAACAGCAAGATAACTTATTGACTAGTTATCCAATTCGTCATTACATGGAATCCTCCGGTACACAAGGAACGGCTAAATATCTTCCTCTTTCCAATCCATCGAAAGAAATTATACATACATTGTCTAAACAACTCTTTTCTAGAATCTACGACTTAATGGGCGATGCATGGACGTATCATAAATTATTATTGTTAATTGTTCCTGCCGATAAAACACTTAATGAATATGCTGATCGTAACTCACTATCAACAGAACTGTTCATTGGAATCTTCGAAGAGAATATGTCTGATTTCGTTGTATCCCCAATGCTCGCATACGAGAAAGGAAGAACAGTCGATACCCAGTACCTCCATGCTATGTTTGCACTGTTAGATGCAAATATGTGCTCCATCTTCTCCCCTTTTATGTCATTCATTCTTGAATTCATTCATTATGTCAACATTAACAAAGAAATGCTTATACAAAATATTGAGATGGGTATAATTGATGATTCTATAAATATCTCAGAGGAGGATTGCGCTACACTGTTATCAACTATAAAACCAAACAAAGAAAGAGCTGCTCAGTTAAGGGAAATCTTTGAGGCTTATCCTACTAGTTGGCCCAAAAAAGTATGGCCTAATCTGGAGCTTATCTTAAGTACTTGCAGTGGTAGCTTTCTTGAATGTACGGAAGTTGTCCGTACATATGTTGGAAATGAGGTTAATATCTTGGGCTTAGGATTTGGCTCTAGTGAATGTGTTTTTTCCATGCCAGTGGAATTAAACCAAAACGATGCTGTCCTTCTACCTCATACAGGTTTCTTTGAGTTCTTACCACTTGGCGAGAATGATTATACTAAGACTTTAACCTTAGATGAAATTGAAGTCGGTAAAGATTATGAAATCTTAGTAACGACTATATCTGGATTATATCGTTATCAGATGCGTGATGCAGTAACTGTAACTGGTACTTATCTTAATACACCTAAGATTCAATTCTCACATCGAATTGATCAGACCGTAAATATATTTGGCGAAAAAACTTCTGAACTTTTACTTCGGAAAATTGTTTATGATATGGCATCTGAGAATGGTTTAAGTATTTACAATTTTAGTGTTTACCCAGATACTACCTCAGCACCTATGAGATACGTTTTCTTTATTGAGTTCACCGATGATGCACTTAACATATCAGCTGAACAGATGCAAGAGTCAATGGAAAAGAAATTAAGAGGTGCCAACTTCCTCTACGACTTATTCGCTAGTTCTGGTAAATTAGCCCCATTAGAAATACATATATTACAAAAAAATTCTTATATCAATTATAAACAGAATTTACTGAATGAAGGTAAAAATATATCACAAATAAAACCAGTACGTATCATATCAAGTGCTAAAATTAGAGATTTCTTCCTTGATCATATTGTGCATATACAGGAAGACGAATTGACTAAATTAATTATGTATTAACTTAGCTACTAGAAGACTTTACGTGTCTTAAAACATACACTTGTTAAAACTAGTTTATGCTACACATATCACGTAAAAAAAGACAACCTTACTGGTTTAAGCAGATTCACGGATATTATACCCCGTACTTCAAACATAAACCATTTGTAAGATTGTCTTTTTTATGTTGCTTTTTATTACGTTTTATACTTTACTAAACTTTTTCCTTTATATCATACTTCTTTCATAAAGTAATTGTATCATTATACTTTCATACCCTGATTGTATCATCATGCTTTCGTGTCTAGCTTCTATTATAACGCCTTAATATCTTGAATTAATTTCTCAACGTTCTCTTTCTTCGTGGCCCAACTCGTGCAAAAACGTACAGCACTCTTATTCTCATCAACCTTACACCAGAAAGTAAATGAATAACTCTTTGCTAATACTTCTAATTGCTCATCAGGAATGATTGGAAATTGTTGATTTGTAGTTGAATCATACATAAATTCGAATCCTTTATCCTCGAATGCCTTTCGAATCTTAAGTGCTAAATCCACTGCATGCTTGGATATATCAAAGTATAGATTTTCTTCGAATAAGGTTCCGAATTGAATACCAAGAAGTCTTCCTTTTGCCAGTAATCCCCCTTTTTGTTTTATGCTATATCGGAAGTCTTTCTTTAAGTAATTATTCTTAATAACTACAGCTTCTCCGAATAATGCTCCTACTTTCGTACCTCCTATATAGAACACATCACAATAATCAGTGATATCCTTTAGCGTAACATCGTTCTGTGGAGAAGTTAATCCATATCCAAGCCTTGCACCATCTAAGAATAGAGACAAACCATGTTCTTCACATACTTCTCTAATTGCATCAAGCTCTTCCTTCGAGTAGATTGTACCAGTCTCTGTTGGGAAAGAGATGTAAACCATTGCTGGCTGAACGAAATGTTCTCTCGATGTGTCTTCTCTGTGATCAATACACACCTTCGATATCTGTTTCGCACTGATTTTACCATCTGTACTTGGTATCGTTAATACTTTATGTCCTGTTGCTTCTATTGCACCCGTCTCATGGCCACTTATATGCCCACTATCTGCTGCGATTACTCCCTGATATGGACGTAGCATACTAGATATAACTGTTAGATTTGTTTGGGTTCCCCCTACTAAAAAATGTACATCAATGTCATCATGTTCGCATCTTTCTTTGATATATTCTCTTGCTTTCTCACAATAAGAATCCACTCCATATCCTGGTGTTTGATCCTCATTGGTATCTATAAGTCGTTGCATAATCAAAGGATGTGCACCCTCTGCATAATCGCATTCAAATCGTATCATTCGTCTGTCTCCTTCTACATGTTCTAAAAATATCATACTCCTTTTTACTACATCAAACAATAGAAAATCTTATCCTCTTGTCGTTTTCTATCTACATGAATAATTCAAGTTATTGTATACCTTCCTAGTATAAATCATAATTTATAAACATTACACTAATCTTAGAAAGCATAAAAATCAGTACCACCTTACGTTAATAAGGAGTACTGATTTTTAATGCACTATGATTCCAGTGTCAAACGTTTGATTAATCTATTTCATATAAATGACAATGAATTATTATTCATATACTTATTGACTATTTTACAACTGCAATCGTTTTCATAATCATATCAAATGTTGACTTCAGGTCAAATGAAGTAACCGTATCATCATACATATATGTAACTTCAATGGAATGCTCATTAACGAACATATCATAAGCAATATAGGTGAGTCCTTCACTCTTGAAGGTAATATATATTCCATCACCAAGAGTAGTCTTTACATCTTCCTTTTTGTAATCTGTTATACCAGGAGTATTTGCTACAACCTCTAATTGACTATTAACCATTTCAACCCATAGTTCATATGTTATTTGCTGACCTTCCAGATTATTATTTGTAACAAGAATAGCCTCATGATCGTTCTCATTCAAACTAATTCCCATCATACTTATTGTATCTTGTGTTTGACTTTCATATTTTACGTTGCTTGGAACTGTGAAAGTAACATTATCTAATGTACATGTTTGATTATCAGCCTTCTTAGCAGTTACTGTTACTTTGCAAGTATATTTTTTACCATTTGATTTTGCAGTAATTGTAGCTGTACCTGCAGCTTTGGCAGTAACTTTACCACTCTTACTTACTGTTGCAACTGACTTCTTACTAGATGACCAAGTAATGGCCTTTTTAGTTCCAGTTAACTTTAATTGTTTCGTTTGTCCAACCTTTAATGATAGTTTAGTTTGAGATAACTTCACAGTAGCTGCACTTGCAACTGTTGTAGTATTCATTGAAGGTAACGCAGCTGGTGCAGATACTCCCATTGTAAAAGCTAACGCTAATGCCATAACCTTTGTTCTTAATTTTTTCATGTAATCTCCTCACCTTTCTTTACTAAATAACTTAAACTGATTGAATACGTTATTTTGTTATTTTATTCACGTACTCTTTCATTATAATACTAGTTGTTACATTTTACCATGCGAATTTTATTAATATTGAATTAAAATTAGATTGCCTTTATTTTTCATGATGTTCAAAAATCTCTTTTACCTTACGATACGCTAACTTTTCTCTACGATAACAATCTACAACGCCCTTATTATTCTGTGTTTTAGGCCTCACGTTTGCCCATTCCGTATCTACTCTACAATCGCAAAACTGCCAGATAATTACACCACTGAACCTCGAACTATCCAAAATACTTTCTAGTTGCTGCGTTAACAATTCCTCCTGCCTTTCTTCAGACCACTTTGCATGTGTTCTATCTCGGAAACCATAAATAGCGCCTGCACCGACCTCACTGACTAACATAGGCTTACCAGCTCCCCCTTGCGATTCAGCCCATCTAACCGCATCTACCAAGAATTCTTCCGTTGTTTTATCTGTATACCAGCCTGGATACATATTTAATGAAACAATGTCCACCAGATTAAAACATACTTCCTGATCATAATTACACGCTGCGTAAGTCACTGGTCTGACATTATCTAGAGATTTCATGTATTCAATTAATACTTTATAGCATTGTCGTCCAAATTCAGTATAATCACAGGATTCATTCAAAAGTCCCCATACAAATATAGAAGGATGATTATAGTGGTTCTCTATCATCTCATATATAGATAGTTTTTCTTGTTCCATAAAAAGTGGGTGTCGCATCGCTTCCTCAGGAAGACTTCTCGCGTGAGCTTCCTCCCATACTAGTATCCCGTTCTCATCACATAAATCCAGAAAACGTTCATCGTTAGGATAATGACTAGTTCGTATACAATTCGCTCCCATATTCTTAATTAATTCTATATCAAGATACATAGCTTGTAATGGAACAGCACACCCATAGTCCGCATAATCTTCATGACGGTTAAATCCCTTTATGATAATTTTCTCCCCATTTATTAATATATCTTGTCCTTCTATGCTAACCTCTTTAAATCCAATCCGATCTATGTAATCATCAATTATCTTTCCTTTCATAATAATCGTTGCATTCAGCATATATAGTTTGGGATTTTTCGGTCCGTATGCTTCAACAGTTGGAAACTCTTGTTCAAACACAATCTCCTTCTCTTCTTCTGGTTGTAATAAGACCTCCTTTTGCAGTATTTGTCCCGCCAATTCCACCTCAACTGTAGTAACTTGGGATTGTTTCGTTAGATTAACTATGGCAGCCTTAATATTGCCACACCATTTTTGCTCCTTCTTATATGGCAAAAAATGAATTTGTCTAATATACACTGCATCCAACTTTTCCACAACCACCGGTCTGGTAATACCACCATATGAATAGTAGTCATTCGGTCTGTTTAAGGAAGCTTCCTCATTAAAGGAATTATCGATTTCTACCTGTAATTCATGACTTCCACTTTCTTGTTCCTTTAATATATAATCAAATGAACCATACGCTCCATAATGTTTTCCTATTAGTTTACCATCCAGACTGACTAGGGCAGTATGACTCACTCCAGAGAATTCAATTCGAATATTGCCTTTTGCCTCAAATTCTGTTTTCAACATGGCTTTTCCCTTGTAGGATATTAACTTAGGATTCGTTTCGATACAACAGGGAACTGGAATTCTATCCACATCTACTCCCTCTATATTAATATCCCACATTTCTGCTAACGGAATACTTTTTCTCACTCTGTGTTGTGTAAATATTCTTGCCATTCTGTTACCTCCCGATTACTATTTTTTAATGTTTTTACTGTAGTATTATTTTACTTATAGAGAATAAATAATGAAATGCTCAAAAGTATAATATGATGTCATAAAGTACTGTAATTATTACATAGAACTGATATAATTGGGATAAATAAAAAAGGAGAATGTTTCTTATTATGTATAACTACGAATTGATCGATAATTTAACCTCCAATCTTTCTATAACATTAAAACTCAGTTATAAAGTAACTCACGATGTAAATTGGTTGGAACATAGAACCAAAACCGAATATACAATCTGGACCATTATTACAGGGAATGTATGGATAATAATTAATGACAAGGAATTTCTTGCTAAATCAGGTGATATAATATTGTTTTATCCAGGGGATACATACACTGCTCATACTGATGAAAATGGCTGTAGTTTCATCTATAATCGTTTTCGATTAGAGATGGGCTCTACTATTGACATTATGTCTACCATAAATATGTCAGGCATTATTCCTGGGTGCTACATTAAAGAATACGCAGATATATTCTGTGAACGTTTTTTATCTATGTATACTTCTCCCCAGCATATTTCACTAGAACTCTATTCAGAGTTTCTATATTACCTCTCTAAAGTGCTTATTGTAGGAAAAAGATACGGTATCTTCTTTTACACAGAATCAAACTGCAACAGGAAAATACCAATGATTGATACCATACTTCATTATATTAACGGACATTTTACGGAACATATATCTGTAAAACAACTGTCCGAAATGAGTAACTTAAGTGAGAAATATTTTATTGCTTCCTTCACTTCCTTATTAGGAATTTCACCAAAACAATATATTATTGAATGTCGTATGAAACTAGCTTCTGAGCTCTTATGTGATCCAAATACAAAAATCGGTGCTGTAGCTGCTATTGTAGGGTATTCAGATCAATATTCTTTTTCCAAAGCTTTTAAAAAATATTTTGAAGAAAGTCCAACAGAATTTCAAAAAAAATTTATCTATTAATTAAAATAAAGATTGTTAATCTTTATTGATTTTAATATTACTATATAGTAATATACCATTTAGTAGTTTATTATTATGATTTAGTATTAATACTTTTTATTAGTAATTTAAAATATTTAGGAGGTGAAATCATGCCCGATATGCCTGTTGGAATATTATTAGCTCAAATCAAGCAACTACAAGGCAGAATTATCGAAAAGAAATTGAAGGCTTATATCTGTCAAGATTTGAATGGTTCTCAGATTAATATTCTATATCAACTTTGGCTAGAAGATAATATTACCATTAGTCAGTTAAGTACACGTACGAATTTGGCAAACACAACATTGACTACAATGTTGGATAGACTAGAAAAACAAGGGCAAATTATTAGACATAGAAATGAAAATAACCGACGTGAAATTAGGATTCAATTAACAGATTCAGCAAAGAATCTTAGGCAAGATAGTAATCTAGTATTACAGGAAATGCATGAGATTAATTTCAACGGCTTTTCTAATGAGGAAGAGGACTTAGTGTACTCTTTACTTTTACGAATGAAACAAAATCTTGAAAATGAGGATGGAATTTATGGACACAAAAAGTGATAACAAATTAGGTACTGAAAAGATTGGTAAACTGGTTTTCAGTCTTGCATTGCCTGCTGTCATCGCGCAGATGGTTAATGTACTCTATAACATAGTCGATCGTATGTATATCGGTCATATTCCTAAAATAGGATCAACCGCACTAACTGGGCTTGGTGTATGTTTCCCAATTCTTATGCTTATATCAGCATTCAGCGCTTTCGTAGGTTCTGGTGGAGCTCCACTCGCTTCTATTCAATTAGGAAAAGGGAATAAAAAAGAAGCCGAAAAGATTCTTGGTAATGGCGTAACTATGTTACTTGCTTTCTCCCTTATATTAACCTTTGGATTTATGATATTTAAAGAGCCTTTATTATATGCCTTTGGAGCAAGTGATAAAACATTTACGTATGCCAATCAATATCTGACAATTTATTTACTTGGTACTATCTTCGTACAAGCAGCCATTGGTTTGAATACATTCATCACTTGTCAAGGGCAAGCAAAGGTAGCCATGTTTTCTGTCTTAATTGGCGCAATAATTAATATCGTACTCGACCCAATCTTTATCTTTGTTTTTGATCTTGGTGTACGAGGTGCTGCACTTGCTACTATAATTTCTCAAGGTTGTAGTGCTATATGGGTTGTCGCATTCCTAGTATCCAAACGGTCAAGTTTAAAAATTAAACTAGCTTATCTAAAACCAAATTGGAAGATAATTGGTAGTATAGCTGCACTTGGTGTTTCTCCTTTCATTATGCAAGCGACTGAAAGTTTAATAAACATCGTATTTAATAGTGGCTTAAAGCATTATGGTGGTGACGTATATGTTGGTTCCATGACAATCTTACAAAGTGTCATGCAATTATTCGTTCTACCAACACAAGGTATTACAATGGGAACACAACCAATTATCAGTTATAACTATGGTGCGAAAAACCATCAACGTGTCAAAGATGCTTTCAAGTACACACTTATAGTCACCGTTATTATAACTGCAATGGCAACAATTTCTGTTGTTCTATTCCCACAAGTATTTGCTAGAATGTTTACTAGTGACCAAGAATTAATTGCATTAGTAGTAAAAGTACTTCCTATCTTCATGGCTGGTATCTGGATTTTTGGTGTTCAGCTAGCTTGTCAATCCGCATTCATGGGAATGGGGCAAGCAAAGATTTCACTTTTCTTAGCATTACTACGTAAAGTAATCTTGTTGATTCCGCTTGCTTTGATTCTACCTAGATTTACTGGAGTTATGGGAATCTACTATTCAGAACCAATTGCTGATATCTTGGCTGCCATCACTACTGGTACATTGTTTGTTCTTAGCTTTAAGAAAATATTAGCTAAGGCATAATATGCTATATGATTACTCGTACTCAGAGTATATGATTTGATGTTTAGATTCTGCTAAGGAATCATACAATTTATTTCTTTTACCAAACTAACTTGATACTATGTAATTACAGATATTATAAGCGTAATCTTCATTAATTTTGCTTATATTAAGTTTAGTTGTAATTACATAAATCAGGAGGGATCAATATGAATATTGTTTTAATCCTAATAGCAGTCATCGGTGGAGCAGTTGGTATCTTATCAACCTTATATTGTACCATTAGCATGATAGCAGTAATTATATGGAAGATATATCGTAAAGCAAAATATCATATTTCTATGTTCGATTAGGCAGTGACATCATCATGTAATAGATTCGTGTAAAAGAACGAAAATAAGAGCCAGCCCTTTTATTTTCGTTCTTTTCACGCGTTTATAACATTTTATATTTTATATTAATATAACAAAGGATAATTATATATTATGAAAAAAACAAATGATTTAGGACAAGATTCTATCTTTCCACTTGTATGTAAGCTTGCAATACCAACTATGATTGCACAACTAGTTAACGTTCTCTATAGTATCATCGACCGTATGTTTATAGGCAATATACCTGTTATAGGTGACCTTGCCTTGGCTGGTGCCGGGGTTTGTGGACCAATTGTAACACTACTCTCTTCTTTTGGTACATTAGTTGGTTTAGGTGGCTCTATCCTAATGGCAATGAGACTTGGTGAAAAAAAAGAAAAAGAAGCACAAAACATACTTAATAATAGTTTTTTAATGTTAGTAGTTTTATCACTTACTCTTACTATTGGCTTCTTACTATCTAAAGATGCCTTGTTAGTACGCTTTGGAGCAAGTCAACTAACATTCCCGTATGCAGATACCTATCTCACGATTTATACCATTGGGACCTTTTTTGCCCTTCTTGGAATTGGAATGAATTACTTTATTACTTGTCAAGGTTTTCCATTAATTAGTATGGCAACCGTTATTACTGGTGCAATCAGTAATATAATATTAGATGCCGTCTTTATCTTTGTATTTGACTTAGGTATTGCAGGTGCTGCTTTAGCCACTGTACTATCACAGATGTTATCTTGTTGCTTAACATTACTATTTCTCTTTAAGCCTGGGAAATATCGACCATTTAAATCGAAACCACAGATTTCAATTGCCTTTGGTAATTACTCTCTTAAATTAGTAAAGAAAATCTTAGCACTTGGCTTCTCTCCATTTGTCATACTATCGACAGATAGTTTAATTATTATTGTTATGAATGCTGCCCTACAACATTATGGAGGATCTGCAAATGGAGATCAACTAGTCTCTGCTGCTACAATTATTCAAAGTTATATGTTGTTAATTACAGGACCAATGGTGGGGATTACCGGTGGTACCCAAGCTATTATTAGCTATAACTACGGTGCGGTTAATACCAAACGTGTAAAACAAGCGGAGAAAATCATCTTAGCTCTTACGGTATGTTTTTCCACAATTATGTTCCTTGTGTCAAGATTCTTACCTCAAACTTTCGTACACATCTTCACAAGTGATGTTGAATTAATTAAGTTATCCACTTGGGGAATTCGTGTCTTCACACTAGGAATTATACCATTAAGCTTTCAATATGTTTTTGTAGATGGATTGACTGCACTTGGACGCACAAAGACAGCACTTACCTTGTCAATATTACGTAAGAGCCTATATATGATATTCACTATGGTAATACCAATCTTCTACCAGACTAAAAGTGCTTTCTATGCAGAACCTTTATCCGACATCTTATGTTCATGCCTTTCGACTATTGTTTTCTTATTGGTTTTTTCAAAACATCTTCACATTAGAGAAAGTGCTTTCTCTTGTAACGATTCTCTTCTTACACCATAAACTAATATAGGAAGTAACTGTTCAGTCACCCAGCTCTTTAAGAGCTGGGCATACAAATTGAGCAATATATTCAATTTGCCCCTGGCTATAAGTACTGAATAGTTACATAGAGATCACTAAAAGTAAGGAGATAATTAATGGACAGACGTAACGACAATTGTAATTTTGATTACATGACGGACAGTTTCGGTAGACCAATTCCTAACGAAAGCAATTCTCTTACTGTAGGTAGTAATGGACCAGGACTTATTGAGGATGTTGTTCTTATCGATAAGATGGCCCACTTCGACAGAGAAAGAATACCAGAACGTGTTGTTCATGCAAAAGGGGCTGGTGCTTTTGGCTTTTTCCAATCCTATCGTTGTATGAGCGATTATACAATGGCGGATTTTCTACAAACACCAAACGCAAAAACAAAAGTATTCGTACGCTTCTCAACTGTTATTGGCTCAAAAGGTTCTGCTGATACAGTAAGAGATCCACGAGGATTCGCTGTAAAATTCTATACCAATCAAGGCATCTATGATATTGTAGGCAACGACTTACCAGTATTCTTTATCCGTGATGCAATACGTTTTCCTGATGTTATTCATTCACTTAAACCTTCACCAGACACCAATTTGCGTGATCCACAGCGTTTCTGGGACTTTGTATCGCTCATGCCTGAAGCAACACATATGATCACTTGGCTGTATTCCGATCGAGGTACTATCAAGGATTATAGGCATGTTGATGGATTTGGTGTAAATACGTACATCTGGGTTAACCGTCGTGGAAAACGTTGCTTAATTAAATACCACTGGAAGACACAACAAGGAATAGAAACAATTGATCGTTTTGAAGCAGAAGAATTATCTGGTACAAATCCTGATGTTGCAGTTCAAAATCTCCACAATGCAATCGCATGTGGTAATTTCCCACGTTGGGAATTATGTGTACAGATTATGGACCCTGACAAAGTAGAGTGTCTTGATTTTGATCCGTTAGATGATACGAAAACTTGGCCAGAAGATCAATTCCCATTAATTCCAGTTGGAATGATGACCTTAAACGAAAATCCAAGTAACTTCTTCGCGCAAGTTGAACAGTCGGCTTTCTGCCCAGCTAATATTGTTCCAGGTGTTGAATTCTCAGCTGACAAAATGTTACAAGGAAGATCTTTTTCGTATCATGATACCCAAAGACACCGTCTTGGAACCAACTTCATGCAATTACCAGTCAATCGTTCCATCAGTCCAATTGACAATAATCAACGAGATGGTGAGGCTACTTACTACTTCAATCCAGAACCAATCAATTATTCACCAAACAGTCTTAACAACAATAAACCGCTTCCTTATCCAATTCCAGTACCACCACCAACTGAAGCATGTGGCTTTGTTGTAAGAATTCCAATTGAGAATCCTAGTGACTTCAAACAAGCTGGTGAACGTTATGAATCTTTAAATGATATAGAGAAAGCACATCTTATTGACAATATCGCAATTGAATTATATAAATGCAAAGATGATATCGTAAATCGTGTACTAAATAGTTTTGCGAAAGCCTCTAAGGAATTCGGATATCGGGTATTAGAAGCTGTAAAAGAATATCGAAAAGGGAATTGCTAATACATCTATAGTCGTTCGGCATAACATTAGTCAAGTTTTATATGTGCAAATTGACGATACAAGTTTTCTGGAGACCTTTACACCCGAATCAAACTTCATAGTAAAGAAGAGCTACGAAAATCTTATCGATTTATCATAGCTCTTTTTTTTATAATTTACCTTCATAAATCTCTTGATTATCACGTGTAATACAAAGATATTCATTGGCTTCAAGATTGTCTAATAACTCCTGATGGTCTTTTTTAATGTTTAACCATTGCTTTAAATCCCGTCTTTCCTTAAGACTTGATACTTGATGAATAACAACCGTATATAACTCAGACCTAATGTTCTTTGGAAGTTTGGAAATTCCTTCTTCTATTAGCACAATTGACTCACCATATTTCATGGAAGCCAATATGTATTCCGTAATTGTCACTACTGCATTCTCTTCCCAAGGTGCTATCGCACCAGTCCCTTTACTTAAAATACGTCCCATATCCTCCATTACAATCACATGATTACTGCTATAATCCGTTCTTCCCTGTGATTTTCTCATTGCCATGCATCTCAATAAATATAGTAATGTGAAGAATTTACGGTCAGCTTCATTAACCAGTTCTTCCAATTCAATACTCAAATTTCGTTCCATTAACGAAGTAAGATTCATACTATGCTCAGAACCTAAGAGTATGCCTTTCTTCCCTATTGTCCAACCATTAAGTGCCTCTCTTGCTCTTGATAAACATCTAAATTGTATCTCTTTATCCGTTATCTGCTTTTTAATTATTTCTTCTGTTTTATGTAGAATGTCTAGGAAAGTCGGGAATGCTTTTACTTCTTTGGTATAAGCCAGTTTTCCGAATTTATCATTGCTATTCGTAGATAGATTCCACCCGAGGGCAATATACGATTCGTAGATAGCTCTCTCCATCATATCTATTAGCATTGGATCAAACCCGTAACAGTGAATCATATTTGCTAATAACAGTTCTACATGATTATCAATTAATTCATCTGGAAAAAGTTCAAATGGATTCAGTTTCAAAGTCTTACCAGCACTCGTTAACACTGGATACCTTTCTATTTTTAGCGTTCCTTTAAACATTCTACTATATCTTCCAGAATCAAACTCTATCAATGTGAATGGTCGATCAATTTCTAATAGTATATTCATAAGCGACTCTTCTTTACCACTATGTCGTTCCCCTATTACTAATAGACCATGATGCATCTTTTTACGGTCCAAATCAGGGAAAGTTGAATGGTTCAACGATGTAATAGTGAGTTCCGACTTTTTCTCCTTCTCTCTTCTACTTACAAACGTTGAGCTTGATGTTTTAAGTGGCATTGTCATCATATGCCTCAATTCCTTGCTAGATATCCAATTACCTCCGTATATATAATTACCCGATATAAATTGTGAACATGCACTTCTTGCAAGAACTTCCTGATCCGAAAATGGGGTAGTCATATCATTATTAGAATAGAAATACTTTGGTATTTGAAAGTTTACAATGTTGTTGTATTGGTTCGTGTTTTTGTATAATATCGTTTCCGTTATAGGAACTTTACTAACGATATCATATTCATTCATTCCTCTCCATGCGGCTACTGCTTTCGTAAGTTTCGACTCATTTCCAGCGAAAACAATTGTACTACACACATAGATTCCTCTGATTTCTCCATATAATAATCTTGAATTCACGATATCGATTAGATATCTATTCCAAGAACTAACTGCTTGGTTTGTATACCTCTCTGTTACACTACAGATATTGGTACAAGAATCTCTATTATTAACTGCCACTCTATTATTAGTAGAGCAGGAATTAACTCTTACATTTGCCCTAGTATCTTGCCTATTAATACTGGCTAATGTAAATTCCCTTTGTCCTTTACGTAACTCTGTTTCTATCTCCTCCACATCACCAAAGATTAAACCTTCATCCTCTTCTAAAGTTTGTTGTATTCTTAACTCATTACTATCTTCCTTCCTTACACCAAGTGAGCGCCCCGAATTATCAAGATACCTCATGATTTTATCTCCCACATCTATCACATTTTCCTCTGTAATCTTATACTCGGCTCTTGGATATGGAATAGCATTACCTGAACTACGATACGATTGTTTCTTGTTTTGAGGATTTCTTCCCAACAATGAAAAACCAAAAGGATTTCTTCTTCTACCAGAACTCATACTATTTTGAGGCTCTTGACTATCTATCTCTGTTACAGTTACAACGGATTTGTTTTCCACTTGTGGTGTAAGTTTCGTATCCTTTGATACTTCTCTAGATTTTTCCTGCACTTTTTGCTTTAAGCACAAGTTATCCATTAATTCCATTAATTCATTATTCGTAACACCCTTATTAAAGAAAGAGTTTTCTAATTGTTGTAAAGAACCTCTCTCAAATCTTAGGGAACCACCTTCTGAAGTGGTAAACAGCTGAAATAATAGTTGCTCCGATGCCGTATTCGTTCGGGTAGTAGTATTTGCACGGTTTTTATCAATCAAAGCGGTCACTTCATTCACATTACTTTTTTGTCTAATTTGTGAAAAATCAAGTAATGGTGCAAGTAGGTCTAACACCGCTTGTTGCTCACTTACGATTTCATTAACTTTATTCTCAGACAATGGTTGTGCTAAAACCATAACAAGAAACGATTCTTGTTCCATTGCATTCACAAAGCGGTCCATACCAAGTATTGTTGAACTAGAACTAATCACACCGGGAACTCCTTCTAATACTGCACAGGATTGTTCTCTTAGTAACTCCCTATGTAGCGTTAGCTTTTCCTCTTTGGTTAGCTCGGCAATACTTGAGCCTGGATAATTAACTTCAAAATTAGCCACTAAGATGTCTTCACCCTGCTTTATATCACATAAAATATCACTCTTGTGCTTACCTGTATTAAGTAATGGTGCTACTCCATAATAATAATGAATCTCAGTACCTGTTCCTTGTATAAGATAAACGCATGTAACAGTTTGAGAATGCATTGCATCTAATACATTCTCAATTGCATACAAATTCTTTGATATTGAATCATATGTCTGATTTGTGACTTCAAAGAGCCGTATATCCCTAATATCTATACCACAATTGGTATTACATTGTAATTTTTTATTCGAAGCAAGATACATAGAAGACATATTCTGCATCTGTTCAAACACATCACAATTATTCATTTTCAATCTACCCACCTTACAAAACATTCCTATATACTATATGATAGAACTATCAAAAATACGTTTTTTCTTTATAGTCATAGTACAACATTGCAGCTACATATATTATTACAAAATAACGATAGGGAGAATAATATGGAGTTTCAACCTAGTCAACAAGATGTTAATGAATTGATAAACGTAATGTTTCATGACGAATTACAATACTTCAATGCCTCCTTTGACATTGTAAAAAACGAAGTGATCCCCAGTATAACCCAATCACTTGAAAGTTTACAACGTGCAGAGCAAGAATACAGGAATGGCCAGGGCATACGCGAAACGCGAATTGCGACAATTAATGAGAATGCAGATAATGTAACAAGTAATTATTTCACTCCAGCTTGTTGGGCCTTACAAAAGAAAATTAGTAAATACTATGAATTTGTTAATGAAGAATACGAACAACTTCTGTTATCGCTTAATGCTGCATCTGCTAGTGCACAGAATATGATTACCTTTCAAACGGTATGGCAAAGATATGAAAACCAACTACAAGATTGTATTTCTAACGCTACTGATAACGTACAACAAGAGGAATCGCAAACACCATAGTATTCCTCATGTATCTGTTGGAGCAACCAACTGCGTATATGTAATCATACAGGAGGTAGACTATTGAACGTAAACAACAAACGTTATCAGGCGAATAATCAGGCACAAGTGAATACGATTCAAACAACTAGTAACAACTCACTCTGCCAAGCAGATTGCTCGAGTCGTGATTCACGCAACAATCAAGGCGTCGTTTCCTGTTCAAAAGCTATAGTAAGCGTACCACAAGCTTTTGCACAAGCCAAAAGTGGAAGGCTTTTTCAATCAACCACAGACGCACTTCCTGTTATTGGTAACAATAATATCGTTATTCAATTATGTAATCCTTGTTCATGTAATACAACTGCATACGTATCCTCTGTTATATGTGCTAACCATTCACCTTCACCTATTAGCTTGAAAACCTTCTTCTATGGAACAGTCAACCCAGAGCTATTAAAAACCAGACCTGCAGGCAATCCGAATATGTATGTCGACTGTTCTTGTAGACCCAAAGCATGTTTCCAATGTGGTACACGCATTGAGATATGCAATGGTTTATTAGTCTCAACCGTAGTTGTAAATGGATATGATACATTTACAGAAACACTTGATGGTACTGTGATACTCTCACCCGATAGTTCTGTAATCTACGAAATCTGTTCTGTGAACTGTTCGCAAACTGCACTAGCAAGTGTATCCCTAAGTTGGTGGGAAGTTCCTACCTGTGAAGAGTTGATTCGGTGTTGTCTATAATACCTATCCCTATTGACTTCCAATTGTTACAACAAAAAAGATATGAAACTAGGTTCCTTTCATTCACTAGTTTCATATCTTTTTCTCATATAATAGTATTCTTCTTATAGAACATTTTGTCAAAAAAGATATATAATATTATGAACAGCTTTTTCCTCAGGAAGTCGTGCCTGCTATAAGAAAGGAAATAGAATAGGAGGCTGGTATTTTGAAACAGGATTATGATTTTATCGGAAAAGAAGTCTATATGACTAAGAAATTCTCCTTTAGTGCAGCTCATCAGTTAAGCGGTTCTACCAGACACAACGATCAATTGCATGGGCATAACTATACAGTAAGTGTTACAGTTAAAGGTTTTTTGAATAAAGATGGTTTTCTTATTGACTTTGATAAATTCGAGTCATTACTCTACACCCATGTATTCTTTAAGCTTGATCATAGTGTACTGAATGATCACCTTGAACCATTGAATCCAACTGTTGAAGTACTAACTCTTTACCTCTATAACGAGATTGAAACTTGTCTACGTATATGTGAATGTACAGAAAATTTAAAGATAGCTGAAATTACCGTTTATGAAACTGATTCCTTTAGTGCAACAATAAAGTAAGCTGGTGTAGAAGGTGCCTATCATTAGACACCTTCTTTACTCTCTCTTATAGCCTTAACGACATGTTAATTACATGCTTAAATCAACTCTTGTTCACGAAATAAACTAGTAACTGCTTCTTCGTACTCACTAGCCTTTTGTGCTTTACGAATCTTCTTCATGTATTTCTCATGATTTGTAAACATCTTACTCATATAAAACCAAAATTCTTTCATCTTGAATAATGCATTCCTATCTCCAGACATAATTTCTTGGTATCCATGATATACTTCGTCATGGAATTCCTTCCAAGCTTTTTTATCCTTCTTTGCTTCTCCCATAATCTCTAAGATTAATTCTGGATTTGCAATTAAGCCTCTTCCTAGCATTATTCGATCTATAGTAGGGAAACGTTTTGTAATAGCATGATAATCATTAACAGTACAGATATCTCCGTTATAACATAATATATTCTTACTTAACTTAACCGCCTCTTCGAAAACATCTAGATTTGGCTTATTATTATACATATCCTTTTGTATTCTCGGATGTATGATTAGTTCTTCCATCTCATACTTATTATATATCTCCAATAAGCGATGGAACTCTTCTGGATCATCTTTCCCGATTCTAGTTTTAATTGATATCTTATCACTCTCCGTGAATATTCTTTCTAAGAATTCATCTAACTCCTCCTGATATGCTAGGAATCCCGAACCCTTCTTCTTAGAGACAACCGTTCCCGAAGGGCAACCTAGATTCAAGTTAATTTCGTCATAACCCAGTGATTTCATTTTCTTAGAAGCAAGTATAAAATCCTCTGCATTACAAGTGAGAATCTGTGGCACTAAATCAATTCCAATGTTGTTCTCTGGTAGGATATCTGTTATTTCTCTTGTTTTATAATTTCCTGATTGATTGGCACACACAAAGGGTGCAAAATAACGATCCACTTTTCCAAAATATTTGGCATAGGCATTACGGTATATGTGTCTAGTCACACCCTCCATTGGTGCGAAATAAAATCTCATAGTCTTAAATTCTCCTCTTTTCAAGTCGATTCTGTCAACTTGGTTCAATGGCTCCAATTTGAACTTCTTTTTTAGCACCATTGTCCTAGTTTAACTACCTAACTCATGTCTTTAGTATTATACAATGTATTAAAGAAAACTTCTATATGAGATTCTAATTCTTTAATAAATTACTGGTTAGAGAGTCAAAAGCTAATTTTAGTTTTGGGTTCGTCAATTTGCACAAATTTATGTGCGAGCATGTTATGGCAAACGTAGTTCACTCGCAACACGCTCTCGCTTGGATTCAGTTCGTAGTGGTACATAAGGCTCTACAATACAGAGCCTAAGTACCAACGACTTCATACAGTTGCTCATCGAACTGCGTTCGACATAACATTCGTCAAGTTTTATATGTGCAAATTGATGAAGGCAAGTTTGACGAGAGGCTTTTGACACTCTAACCATTACTTGTTTGATTTCTTATTAAGAACATCAAAGATTACTGCACCTAATAAAACTAACCCTTTAACTACTCTTTGATAGTTAGCATCCACGCCCATAATTGACATACCTAAGTTAATAACGCCCATCAGTACCGCACCTACGATTACGCCAGGTACCGTACCTATACCACCGTATGCAGAAGCTCCACCGATGAAACAAGCTCCAATCGCGTCCATCTCGTAATTCTGTCCATATGTAGGTTGTGCAGATGTCATACGTGCAATTGTTAACATTCCTGCAAGTGCTGCTAATAAGCCCATATTACAATATGCAAGAAAGTAAACCTTATCTGTATTAATACCGGACATTTTTGTTGCTTTCTCGTTACCACCTACCGCATAGAAATAACGTCCAGTTGTTGTCTTTGAGGTTATATATCCATAGATTAAGACTACAATTACTACCCATATTAATGCTGTAGGAATACCACGATACATAGAAATCTTATATGTAAATGCTAATACAACCGCGCAAATAATTGTAGTTTTCACAATCATCGATTTCAAACTATCTGTTGCATAACCCTTACGGATTCGATTTCTTCTACCTACTACTTGAATAGCAATATAGATGACACACGTAATTATACCAATCAGCATAGAAGTAAGATTGAAACCCTCAATACCAAATATGTCTGGGATATAACAGTTAGCGCCACCACCGAAGATTTTTACAAATCCGCCTGATGTTATAGACTCCGTTTGTCCGTTTAATACCACATTGGATAACCCTCTGAATATTAACATACCGGCTAAGGTTACAATGAAAGGTGGAACCCGAACAAATGCTATCCAAAAACCTTGCCAAGCACCGATGAGTGTACCGATTACTAACATTACTAATATTGCTATCACGGGATTCACTCCCATACTCTCCATCAATTTTGCACCCACTGCTCCTACGAAGCAAACAACGGAACCAACAGATAAATCGATATTACCGCCTGTTAAGATACACAGTAACATACCTGTAGCTAAAACAAATACATATGCATTCTGTGCAATCAAGTTACTCACATTCTGAGGAAGTAGTAACTTACCTCCTGTTTGCCAAGTGAAAAACATAGCAACGAATAGCAATGCAATAACCATGGTATATTTCTTCATGCCTTCATTCAATTTTGCCTTATCCATATTCCAAACTCCTCTCTAATGATAACTATATAGTTACTAACTTTTTCTGCTGTTCCTAAATAGTTAATCCTTCTCATTATTTTCTTTCAGTATGCATGACATAATCTCTTCTTGTGACGTCTTGTCTGCTTCCAACGAACCAACAATTCTTCCCTCATTCATAACATAGATTCTGTCACACATTCCCAGTACTTCTGGAAGTTCAGAAGAAATCATAATAACTGATTTTCCCTCAGCAACTAATTGATTCATAATGCAATAAATTTCATATTTCGCACCTACATCAATTCCTCTTGTTGGCTCATCAAGTATCAATATATCTGGATCTGCAAACATCCATTTTGCTAATAATACTTTCTGTTGGTTCCCTCCACTTAAGTTACCTACATTTTGATCTACTGAACTACATTTGGTTCGTAATTTTTCCTTGTACTCAGTAGCTACGCGATATTCTTTGTCTTTATCAATAACCTTATGTTTACTTATCGCAGCCATATTGGCCATAGTGGTGTTGACTTTAATTGAATTACTAAGTAAAAGACCATTTCCTTTACGGTCTTCTGTAACATACGCTAATTTGTGGTAAATTGCTTCCTTTACCGTTTTTAGATATGCTTGTTTTCCATTAATAATAATGCTACCCGAGATATTCGTTCCATAACTTCTTCCAAATACACTCATCGCTAATTCTGTTCTTCCAGCACCCATAAGTCCTGAAATTCCAACGATTTCTCCCTTACGAACATACATACTAACATTATCTACAACTTTTCGTTCAGTATAAAGTGGATGATATACACTCCAGTCTTTAATCTCCATGGAGATATCTCCAATGGTTTTCTTCTCTCTCTTAGGGAATCTATCAGTTAATTCTCTACCTACCATACCTTTAATAATTCTTGTTTCTGATACCTCGCCTTTCGTTTTATCCAATGTTTCTATTGTTGAACCATCTCGAATAACCGTAATACGATCAGCAACATAAGAAATCTCATTTAATTTATGTGATATGATGATGGATGAAAGTCCTTCCTTCTTAAATTGTAATAATAGGTCTAACAACGCTTTGGAGTCCGATTCATTCAATGAGGCAGTTGGCTCATCTAGTATAAGAAGCTTAGCATTCTTTGCTAACGCTTTCGCAATTTCTACCAATTGCTGCTTTCCAATACCCAAATCCTTAATCAATGTCTTTGATGATTCCTTTAAGCCAACAATTTTGAGATATTCATCAGCCTTGCCATATGTATCACTCCAACTAATACTAAATTTATAGCCTCTTTCATTACCAAGAAACATGTTCTCACCAATTGTCATATATGGAATCAGTGCTAGTTCCTGATGAATGATTACAATTCCTTTGTCTTCACTATCTTTAATTTGTTGAAACTTGCATATATCTCCTTCATAGATAATGTCACCTTCATATGTACCATATGGATAGATTCCACTTAGCACATTCATTAGTGTTGATTTTCCAGCTCCGTTCTCTCCTACTAATGCATGAATTTCGCCTCTTTTAACTTGCAAATTCACATTGTCAAGAACTTTCACACCTGGAAATGTCTTGGTTATATTCTTCATCTCCAAAATTATCTCAGCCAATTAAATCCCTCCATTTTCCTTGCCTTACATCAAAAAGCCGTCTATAGTGTCCATAAGAATACCTAACCCATGAAAGGACTGACAAATCTGCCAGCCCTTCCACGACTTGAATAAGCAACTCAAACTTCGCACATAAAAACTTCGTTTAGAGTAGGTAATTGCTATACTCATAAGAAAAACTATCTGAACACGTCAGTACTGTACTGACTACGTGTGAAGCTAAGCGAGAGCGTGTTTTTCGCCTAGTATAGCAATTAACTACTCCTCGAAAGCTTCAAGTGCGAAGTTTGATTAAGCAATCTATTTCAATGCATCTTCTGTATAATAACCAGAATCAATTAATAATTCTTTATAGTTGCTTGCATCAGCGAATACTGGCTCACAAAGATAGGAAGGAATGATTCCTGTTCCATTATCATAGCTCTTGATATCATTGATTGGTGCTTCTCCACCTTTCATGATTGCATCTACCATAGATACAACTTGTGTAGCTAATGTACGAGTATCTTTAAAAATAGACATGGATTGTTTTCCAGCAATCATATTCTTAACGTTAGCAATATCACAGTCCTGCCCTGTAATAACTGGATACTCTCCAGTATAGTTAGCCACTAAAGCGTTCTCTACACCAAGTGCAGTTGAGTCATTGGAACAAAGAACAACATCTAATTTTGCACCACCTGAATAGTATGAAGATAATATATTTTCCATTCTTGATTGGGCTGCATCTGTTGCCCAGTTAGCCGTAGCAACCGTAGCAAAATCGATTTGTGCAGAAGGAACTACGATTTTACCAGCATCGATATATGGTTGTAACACATCGATTGCACCACTGTAGAAGAATTTCGCATTGTTATCACCAGGATCGCCTGTGAAGATTTCCATGTTGAATGGGCCTGCTGCATTATCAAGGTCTAACGCTTCTTTAATGTATTCACCTTGTTTTGTTCCTACCATATAGTTATCAAACGTCGCATAATAGGTTACTGCGTCTGAATTCATAATTAATCTGTCATATGCGATAACTGGGATTTTCGCTTCTTTGGCTTGTGCAAGTACAGTTCCTAGCGAATCACCATCAATGGAAGCTATAACAAGTAATTCACAACCGTTGGAGATCATGTTTTCTACTTGAGAAACTTGTGTCTGGATATCATTTGATGCATACTGAAGATCTACTTTGTAACCAGCTTCTTTTAATTCTGCTTCCATGTTAGTTCCATCTTGGTTCCATCTTTGCAAATCTTTTGTAGGCATCGCAACACCAACTAAACCTCCATCGTTACTACCTGAACTAGTTGTTTCCTTCGTGTCATCTGGAGTGTCCTTAGCATTCTTCTTGCTACAACCTGAGAATACGGCTGCAACCATTACAACTGTTAGTAAGATACTTAGTAATTTCTTTTTCATATGTTATCCTCCCTTTCTTATAAAAAACTATGTAGTATTTGTGTATTAGATTTTGAACAAAACTCCTATACATTATCAAAGCGTCTTTGCTGGCGTACTTTAACACAAAACACGCTACTCATCTAAGTACTTCTATGTGTGTACAGAATAGATATCGAAACAATGCGGAACCACCTTCCATTCGGCATCCTGCCTCAGTTCAGGCTGGCTCGGCTTCCATGCCTCACCTTCCTAGGTTATCTAGTACACACTAAGAAGTACTATAGATGTTTCGCTATCGTTTTTTAGTTAAAGTTCGCCAGCAAAGACGCAACACTATGTGACTTAGAGTTTTGCATCTACATTACCAATACACAAGTACAGGTTGGTCATTAGAGCTTCCCTATTGACTTAAATCAACTATATCACGAAAGGATTAGTATAAGATTGCCTCCTTCTTCATATTTTCGTGCTATATTAGTCCTACTAAAAGAGGTGCTAGCACATATCCTTCCTATGCACTAGCACCCTATAAAATATACTATTCTTTTTACTTATACTGACTAATATACTAGTATTATTCATTCTTCGTTTGGTACATTCAGATAGACATCCTCTTTCAAGTGATATCCACTATCGATGATTACCTCATCTATATTAGCTTTCGTCACGGCTATCGGTGCAAGGTAAACATAAGGAACTTCCTCATCTCCCTCCTTCATTGTCTTCAATCCCTCAATCGGTTCCTTCTTAGCTAACTTAATAGCGTATTCTGCTGCTGTTTGTGCTAATTTCTCAACTGGCTTATAGACGGTCATAACCTGAGTACCTTCCACAATTCTTTGACAAGCTTCCAAGTCAGCATCCTGCCCAACAACATAAACCTTACCTGCCAGACGTTTCTCAGCCAAAGCTCTGACAACTTGCGTAGCGATACTATCATTTCCACACATAATCCCATCAACCTGTTCTATTAAGTCTATATTAGCATAGACATAATCTCCTCCAAGCTCCGCTTTCCAACTTTCGCAATTGATTACATCAAGGACCTCTACTTCTTCTTTATCCATAACATTTCGAAAACCAGTATCTACATAGAATACATTGTTATCAGTTGTAGGACCACAAATCATGATTACCTTCTTTTTCTCTAGTCCTGCTTCTACAAGCGATTTTGCCATCATTGTACCAACCATCTCATTATCGAAGGATATGAATAGATCCACATCTGAATCATTAATCATACGGTCATAAGCAATTACATTAATCCCCGCATTCTTTGCTTTCTTCACTACACTACGAAGTTCATTAGAATCGATACAGATAATAACAATAACGTCCATTTTCTTTCGTATAAAGTACTCGATTTGTGCTATCTGTTCCTTCGCATCTCCATTTGCATTTTGTACATTAACTTCTGCACCTAGTTCCTTTGCTGTCGATACGAAGACATCTCGGTCACGTTGCCACCTTTCAATTACGAACGAATCAAAACTCATACCAATCTGAATCTTAGCTACTTTCTCTTCTGCCAAAGTTTCTTCTTCGCCATCCACTTTACTACAGCCTGACATACATAGTAAACAAAGTACACATAAAACGGCTACATATCGCTTCATCCCTATATTCTCCCCTCCTTAAATTCCGTAGGTGTTACCCCAACATTCTTCTTAAATGCTCTACTAAAATAATTCGGATCTGAATAACCTATCATACAGCAGATTTCTTTCATACTATAATCAGAGTCCTCAAGTAATTCTTTTGCCTTCTCTATACGTATATTAGTTACATATTCAATAAAATTCTCCCCTGTCTCATCTTTGAAGATCTTACTAAAATAATATGGACTGATATCAACTTCTCTAGATACATCATCTAAAGAGATGTCTTTTGTATAATGAGTATCGATGTATCGTTTTGCTTGACTCACTACTCCAATAGACTGTTCTTCAATCTTCACTACAATTTTTCTACACGCATCTGATAGTTTATCTACAAACCAGGTTCTTAATTCTTCTAAAGACTCTAACTTTAGTAACGTAGGTAGATACTCCTCTCTCGATAAGAAATGATATGTCATACCACCACTAAGATAAGCTAGTCGTTCTGCCCATAGCACCAACTCTAATACTTTTAACTGAATATCTGTAATATGGGCCGAGAAATTCTCCTCCATCCAATTGAAAAAACTATTCGCTTCTGCGATGGTTCCATTCAAATCACCTTTCTCTACACGTTCAAACATTCTTTTCTCGATATCCACAGGATAGTTATCTGCATAGGTACATTTGAATGGCAAATCATCAACATGTGCAACGGTATTCGTAGTATCAATCAGCGAAGTAAGCGCCTCATTATAGGATGTCATTGCTTCATGGATATGACGAATGGAGCCAATTCCTAGACGAAATGCTACATTGGTGCGTTTCTTAAGCTTTCTAACTAATTCCCTAGACCTCTCTATCATTTCAATTCTTTCATTATAATCTAGTTTCTCTCTACTATCTGGTAGATACATCGCAATCTTATTCGCCATAACAGAACCCATTATGATATCAGGAAAATACTCTCTTACGGTTTCTCTTACATCACGATAACTATTTTGAATACGAACGCTTGCACCAACTGCATTGGTCATATGGTTTCCTTCTTGTCTCTCACCACAAACTAATACTGCCATGAACCCATATTCTAGTTCAATTCCTAACAACTGTTTGTAGTTTGTGATATCCTCTTCAAAATACTCTTGAAACAGCATTGTATATAGGAATCCATTCTCAATAATCGGTACTACGGTTTCCATCTTTTCCTTGATGATTAATTCGTTGCTTCTCTTCTCTCGTTCTTCTTCAATTAAAATCATTGCTTTTTTAAGCACTTGAATAATCTTACTTCGTTCTATTGGCTTATTCAGATATTCTAGCACCCCTAGATTAATGGCTTCCTTTGCATAATCAAATTTATCGTAGGCACTGATTACGATAAACAAGGTATTATGATTCGTCTTCTTAATTTCTCGCATAGCCTCAATACCGTTAATACCTGGCATCTGAATATCCATGATTGCAATATCAGGCCGAAAATGCTCTGCTAATTCAATTACACTTCTCCCTGTTTTTGCAGCTTTAATCAAACAATTTTGTCCAAATTCTTTCTCAATTATAAAGCGTAAAGAATCTATTACAATGCCTTCATCGTCTGCTAACATAATCCGATACATTATACCATTCCTCCCGATGTATTTACTTAAGTCGATAGCGCTAATTCGGTATACTAATAATTACTTCTGTTCCTAGATTTTCCCCATCACTAAGAATTTCAAAAGCATCTTCATCATCAAAGAACAATCGCAACCTACTAATAACATTATTAAGACCAACCCCATTAGAATCAGTTGAAACATCTGACTCTTTTAACCTACTATTCATAATATTAGAAAGCATCTCTTTCGATATTCCAATCCCGTTGTCTTTAATACTAATGCATACATAATTCTCCCTCTCGTATACGGACAAGACAACAAGCCCTTGCCATTCAATATTACGTATCCCATAGTTAATACAATTCTCCACAATCGGCTGTAAAATCATACTTGGTATTTGAATACGTGACAATTGGCCTTTCACCTCTTCTTTTATTCGCTTCTCGTAGTGAATGTCTCCAGAGAATCGAACATTTAAGATATAGATATAATTATCCACTAACTCTATCTCTTCTGCTAATGTAACGGTTTCTTTATTCTTCTTCACATTATATCGAAAAAATTCAGCTACATTCTGTATGTATTCATAAGTTCGGTCAGCCTCTTCCATCATGGCTAACTGAGCTCCTGCGTTTAAAGTATTAAAGAGAAAATGAGGATTAATCTGTGCTTGTAGGTATCTAAGCTGTGCATCCTTAAGATGCGTCTCCATCATAAACTCTCTTTCCTTCATCTGTCTTTCTTTTTCCATGCTATCTTTAATTTGATTAATATACTCCTTCAATGATATTACCATCTTATTGAAAGCCTTACCTACTACAGCAATCTCATCATGGGTTCGCACCTCAACTAATTGCACTTCAAGATTTCCCTTGGCAACTTGATTTGCTTTCTCTGCTAATCTACGTATTGGTTTTGTGATACTCTTTGTTATAATAGTGATAATAACAATATTGCAAAATGCTATTACTAGTAATATAGTTAGGCTAACATATTCGGTATATCGTAAGGATAGCGACAGGATTTTATAACTTCCCGTATTCTCCATAAACTGCTCATTATTTAAACTATATATGTAGGTACAGATATATTCATATAGCTCCGTTGCTTTCTCGTATCGAATCTTATACTTCTCTACATTTCGACCTCTCTTAGCCTCAATTGTTTGATTCGTCATCTCTAGATAACGGTCTGAGATATTTCGGATATTCTTCTCCATACGTTGTAAACGATTGTTTGTTGTTATGTTATTCAGCTTATTAATCTTATTAGAGTATTCTTGTTCCGCACGATAATATTCTTCCATGGCATCTGAGGTTTTCGTATTCAGATAATCCGTCATATTGTCTTGAACATCAAGCAAGGATTCCGTTAGTTCATTCAAGCTAACATTACTTAGATAGATCTCATCTAACTGGGTTATCATCTGATTGATGTTATAATACATGTACACATTTACCATAAGTATTATTAGTGTAGTTGCAACGAATGCTAGTAAAAGTTTTGTCTGTAAGGTAATACGTAGTAGTTTATTCTTCACTAGCAGCACCTCCTAGATATTCGCTTACATTATCTGCATGAATTACTGTCGTATCAACAGAGTAATAATTACTTACATGTCCCATCTGATCATATTCTGTAAGTGCCTCAACACAGTACTCTCCGAGTGCTTTCGCATCAACCGAAACGGTTGCATAGATAACATTTCTCTCGATTGCCTTAAGGATCGTTTGGGAATCATAATATCCGATTATATTAATTGCACCTACTTTATTATAATCAACAACAGCTTGGTATACACATGTTGTATTAATCTCATTTAAACAGATAATGATATCTGGAAGTTTGTCTTCTCCCATGAAGATGTCACGAATTGCTTCTTCTGCTGCAAATGCTCCCAGGCTATTAAGTGCTTTGGCAGAGATCGTAATCTTTTGGCCACTTTTATTCATACCTTCTATTGTCTCTTGAATAGAAGAATAGATCATATTCTGACTTGTATCTTCGGCATTGGCATCAATCAAAACCATTACATTAAGGGGTGAATCAATACTATTTCCTTCTCTTTTCTCATATTGCTTCGCCAATCCAAGTACTTGCTTTCCATATTCTCTGCCAAGATTATAACTACTTATTCCTACATAACTTTGTCGTTCACTTTGCGTATTATCTTTCATAGCAGTGACAACTGGAATTCCTCGTCCTACTGCTTCATCTATTAAAGCTGTCATCTCCTCAGACTCATTTGCTTCCAAGATAATACCGTCAACATTAGCTTCAATCGCCATGCGCATCAATTGTGTTTCTGAATATCCTTCGCTAAGATTAGTACCAAACATCTCTAGATAGGCATCATTATCATTAGCCATCACACCTGCTGCCTCATATACAGCTTCCCAAAAAGAGGATTTTTGTTCTGATGGTATCATTACGTAATATTTTTCGTAACTCTTATATGTATTAGCTTGGCGGTATGCAGCACTTTTATTGATTTGTATCTTGAAGAATACGATTCCTCCAATTGTACAAGCAAGCATAAACACTACGCACAACACACCAGCCATTATGAATCTCTTATTCGTTCCCACCTTCTCGTTTTCGTCCATATGTCAGCCTTCACCACCTAAGATTAATTGTTACTAATATTTTACCATTATCTTTTAGCATTAAGAAAGAAGAAAATTTGAAGATTAGTAGCACAAGATTATGCTATTAGTCAGTAAAAACACCTTGCTTATATTTCTTTAGAAATAGTAGACAGAATACACCGATCTGTAGACACGGAGAAGATTTTGGCAATTCCTTAATACTTATTTCGTCATTAGGTGGTAAAATTGCTCAACTTCTTCTCTTACTTTTCGTTCATCTTGATTCGTTCTTCCCATCCTATCGCAATATCCAAGCAAAGCAACTTCTCTTACATCTGTTTTTCTAAGCAAACCTTTTTTATCTGCAAATGGAAGATTTCGAACTACAAACAAGATATGCATATGATAACGAATTAAATTACTAACTTCTTCGATAAACTCACTATCCTTTTCGCAAGCTTCCAGAAACTCAATAGCAAGTTTCTCACCTACTGTATCATGATTATAGGCTGTGATTTTTCCTTTCTTAACCCTTGTTGTTTTGGGTTTTCCTATATCATGTAAAAGTGCTGCCCACATAAATACTAGCGGATTCTTACTTGATTCTTTTAATTTTGCTGCTTGATCTACTACTAATAACGTATGATTCCAAACATCACCTTCTGGATGATGTATCGGTGATTGTTTTGTCCCTCTTAATACATATAACATAGTAAAAGGAAATTGCTGAAACCATGACTCCTTCCATATACTATTAAGATAGATAGATGGTTTTTCATCTTCTAGTAAATGTTTTGTGATTTCGCGAAATGGATTTTCCTTCTCCGACTGGTTTGTCATTGACATGGTAACTTTTCTCCTTAATCAACTCTAATATCTATAAGTGTTTATTCAACATATTGATTTTATTCATATTTACCAGATATATTAAATATCTTAATTGCATTCCGATACATCAAATCCTCGTAGGCAACCTTACCTATTATACCTTCTAATCTGTTAAAGTAATCTTGATAGAGCGATGGCTCTCCTTTCGGATTACAATAGTAAGTGTCCACACCATCAATCGGACTGTCACTTCCAAAAACGATTCGTTTGCTACCATATCGTTCAATTACCTTAATCGTTGTTTCCATAGGAACCCATGTTGTATCTGCATATAGATTCTCTGTATCCTCCATAAGATTAATTGCTTTTTGATTGTCCGTGCCTAATCCCATATGAACCATAACAAATCTCACATCTGGATTTGCTTTTGCAGCATTATACACATGAATTGGATCCGCTTCCTCACAGCCACCTGTATGGCAAGTCATTGGTATATCATACTTTCTAGCTAATTCTATATATGGTTTCACACAATCCGCATCCATGGCAGTCTTTGAATGAAAGGAATGAAGTTTTATTCCATGAATCAATGACTGATTCTCCTCCATTAATCTTAAAAAATCTTCGTCAACTGTCTCCGTATGTGGTTTTATCCAGGGCATTACGCCAATATATTTAGAATGCTTCTTAGCAAAACGTAATGTTCTCTCAAAAACATCTTTTTGGGTGACTTGTAACCTTCCTGGAATCTCTTTCAAATCTCCATCAAATTCAACCCCTTCAATATTAGAAACAACGGAATAGTCAATATTATATTTTATCATAGACTCCATAACCATTTCTTCCGTCAATACAAATCTTTTGTCATCCCCAATATGCACATGCGTATCAATAATCACAAAACTACCTCCCTTGATATACTTGTTTACTCAAACTTTGCACATACTAAACTTCATTTAGAGTAACTAATCTATGTTCATAAGAAAAACTATCTAACACTTCAGCAAAGCACTGACTACGTGAGAAGTTTGAGTGTATGATTCAGGTGTCAAAATCCCTCCAAAAAACTTGCCTTCGTCAATTTGCACATTCAAAAACCTGAGTATGTGATGCAAAACATAGTTTATTCGCAACCAGCTCTCGCTTGAATGAAGTTCGTAGTGGTACGTAAGGCTCTAAAATACAGAGCCGAAGTACCAACGACTTCATACAGTTGCTCACCAAACTATGTTCTGCATCACATTAGTCAGGTTATATATAAATTGTGCAAATTGACGATTCAAAATATAAAGAGGCCTTTTATTATGAAAACGCATCCTTGCCAGTAAATTGGCGCAGATAGTCCCCCTAT
>ERZ781271.40-NODE-40-length-49850-cov-11.886414_pt1 | contig 49850 bp, 44 predicted proteins | sample MGYA00375849_ERZ781271 | MGnify/ENA primary metagenome ERZ781271 (study PRJEB29790, sample SAMN06051245) | human gut metagenome | host: Homo sapiens | place: USA: Cincinnati, Ohio | collected 2013-06-10 | study: EMG produced TPA metagenomics assembly of the Gut... | reverse complement strand
TGTGAAAAAGATCTGGGAAATTATTATATGCACACCCTAAAATAAGGCGCTTACGATACAATCATAATCGTACATACTTAATGAACTCATTTTTGTTTATTTTATATTCACTAATTTCTATTTTTAATTATAGTAGTTGCTAGCAACTATTAAGCGAATAATTTGCTTACCATTTGGTTAACAAGAGCACTGTCTGCCTTACCTTTTACTTTAGGCATAAGGTTTTTCATGATGTTACCTTTGTCTTTGGCTGCTGGAGTGGTAATACCAAGTTCATCTAACACACCTTGAATTGTTGCCTTAATTTCATCTTCGGACATGAATACAGGAGCATATGCTTGCATTACATCAATTCGGAATTGGCAATCCTCGATGAATTCAGTACGATCAGCTGGAGAAGAATCAATACTTTCCTTTAATACCTTGATTTCCTTTAATACTACGCTGTCTTCTTCCTCTTGTGTTAAATCACTTCTTTTATCAATTGCTGCATTCTTAAGAGCAGTTAATAATGCGGAAAGAGCATTTTTCTTTTCTTTTTCGCCTGCTTTCATAGCAGCCATCATATCGCTTCTTACTACGTCAATTTTAGACATAAAAAAGCCTCCTTTATTAATTGAAATGTTTTGGTTGATATCGACATGTGCAAACGAAGTAAGTTATCAGTTAAAAAAGAAACTGTGCTTACTTAGCAAGCAGAGTGTAAATATCTCTTTGACTAGTTTTGCATTAACTTTAGTCACTTATAAGCTATCCATTAACTTTTAAGTAGCATCTAGAATTTATTATATATTCAGAAAGTATCAATTGCAAGGGGGGAGGCTAATCTATTAAAGGAAACTTGAAAGTAACGCCTTGTTATATCGTCATAAATGCACCAAACTGTGCTAGGTATGCTTGGTGTGATTCGTATCTAGAATCAAAACTACCTACTTTTCTCCAGAATGAGCGATCGTGGTTCAAGTGAAGTATATGGCAAAGCTCATGAATTACGACATAATCGATGGCAGCAGGAGCAGCCATTGATAAACGATAATTGAAGGTTAATTCCTTATTGGAATTGCAGGTTCCCCAAGTTTTTGGTGAATTAACTATAGTTACGCTCTTAGCTTTCACCCCGATTACTTTTTCATAGTATTTCACTCGCTCCTTGGTAATCTCTTTGGTACGCTTAGTGTAGAAAGAGTAAAGGGCGGCCTGAACTGCTTCTTCAGTTTCTGGAATTTCAGTCAACAACTCGCTCAGTTTACACGCTTTCCCTAGGAATAGAAAATTCTCCTCTTCGTCATACTTCTTCTCACGAGAGATATAGGTACGGTTCTCCAAACTCTTATATAACTTAAGGATAGGCTTTTTGTTACTAATTAGGAACTTCTCAAGTTCCTCTATCGGCGTCTTAAGTGGAGCTTTCAAGCTTACAAGTCCCTCTGGGCTTAACTCCATCGTGATCTTCTGACGCTTCGCATATTGCACTTGATAGGTAATTTCATAAGAATCTATTGTAATTTGCATTGGTATGTCCTCCGTTATTATAGACGGTTATTATAATTATAGTGTCAGCTGATGGTTCTAAAGTAAAATTCATTCAGAGTAAATCACATAGTATCATGGTATGAAGATACTATGCAATTCAGATTACTTAATTAATTTTACATTAGAGATACTTTACACAATACTCTTATTATAGAAGATAACACAGAAAAATGAAATATATAATTGTTGAATTGGGAATCCTATGTTAAAATATCATGAGGTATCTCTAAAGATACGGATTTATCAACGGCTATAATAAATATTGAATTAATATATAGAAAGAATAGGTAGTTAAGATGAAAAAAGGCGAAGTTTTCGAAGGCATTGTAGAAAGAGTAGATTTTCCTAACAAGGGAATTGTTATGATAGAGGACACGAAAGTTACCATCAAGAATGCATTACTTGGTCAGAAGGTACGTTTCTCCATTAGTAAGAAACGCCAAGGAAGAGCAGAAGGTAGATTAAAAGAGGTAGTTGAGAAATCTGTTTTTGAGAATCGTGAAGCATTATGTCCACATTTCGGGCCTTGCGGTGGTTGCACTTATCAAACATTTTCTTATGATAATCAATTAAGTCTCAAAGCATCTCAAGTTAAGAAATTAATTGATGAAGTATGTGAAGAGTATGAATTCGAAGGAATCCTTGGAAGTCCTGTGGAATGGGGATACCGTAACAAGATGGAATTCTCTTTCGGAGACGAAGTGAAAGATGGTCCACTTGCATTAGGACTTCATAAGAAGGGAAGTTTCCACGATATCGTAACCGCATCTCATTGTAAAATCGTAGACGAAGACTATAATCAAATCCTTACAACTGTATTGAACTACTTCAGTGAGAGAAGAATTAGTTTCTATAAAAAGAACTCTCATGAAGGATACTTACGACATCTACTTGTTCGTCGTGCAGTGAAAACTGGGGAGATGATTATCAACTTAGTAACTTCATCTCAACAACAAGTTGCATTAGGGGAATTTAAGGATCAACTATTAGCACTTTCCTTAAATGGAAAAATAGTAGGAATCGCTCATACCATCAACGATAGTCTAGCAGACGTAGTACAAAGTGATTCTATGGAAATCTTATATGGACAAGATTTCTTCTATGAAGAATTACTAGGCCTAAAATTCAAAATCTCCACGTTCTCTTTCTTCCAAACTAATTCACTTGGAGCTGAAGTACTGTACAATAAGGCAAGAGAATACGTTGGAGAAACGAAAGACAAATTAATCTTCGATCTATACAGCGGAACAGGAACAATTGCTCAATTACTTGCTCCAGTAGCAAAGAAAGTAGTGGGTGTTGAAATCGTAGAAGAAGCGGTAGTTGCAGCAAGAGAGAATGCAAAACTTAACAAGCTTGATAACTGTGAATTCATAGCAGGCGATGTGCTTAAAGTTATTGATGATATTAAAGATAAACCGGATTTAATTGTACTTGATCCACCAAGAGATGGTATTCATCCGAAGGCACTGAATAAGATTATTAATTATGGAGTGGATAGATTAGTATATATTAGCTGTAAGCCTACTTCATTGGCAAGGGATTTAGTAATCTTGCAGGAGAATGGGTATAAGGTAGAGAAGGTTTGTGCGGTTGATATGTTTCCTCAGACGGTACATGTGGAGACGTGCGTACTTTTATCCCACAAAAACCCACAAACATCTCCACCATCTTTATAAACAGGAAAATTGAATAAAATGGACTTCAGAGGTAGCTCTGATTCATCACATGGGAAAATCTCTATTTCTTTGATTAGCGAAGAAATCAGAGATTTTTTCTCTTCATCACTGATTTTGTCATACACTTTATCAAAGTTTGCCAGTAGAGTGTAGATGTTTTCCAGTGTGATAGCATCTTGCTCCACAGCTTTGCGGCGCAGCTTTACATCCTCAATTTTTTCTTCCAGCTCTACAATGGTGTCATATAGTCCATCAAGGCGAAGGGTCATATCGTGGAGCTTGCGTTCTCTAAAACGAGTATCTTCCGGCAGACTGTCTATTTCATTTTCAAGACGGGTTTTATTAAGCTCAACCTCCCGTAGCTTGGATTCATAATTGCTTAGTTCTCTGTTTAAAGTGGAAGTATCAATTTCCTTACCTATCCTTGATTTGATTTCTGTTGCAAAATCTTGATTTTTAATCAACTCTCTGATTGCCTCAATAACAAGCGGCTCTATGTCAGTTTTCTTGAGCATAGCTTTATAGTCGCAGCTTTTTCCCCGTGCGGTGCGAGCCTTACTGCACACATAATAGTAAATCTCTTTATATGTACCGTCTTTGTTTGTCCAAGCGTGTTTGTTGGTGTACATCGGGCCACCGCATTTCGGGCATTTTAAAATACCACTTAATAAGTGCGCTCTGTCCCGACCAATTTTAGACGGGGATTTAATGCCTGTTAATTCTCGTTTTACATGTGCCTTATTCCAGAGCGTCTCATCTATGATAGCTTCGTGCTGACCGTCTGCAATAATGTATTCATCCTGGTGTACTTGGCGGTATTCGTTTTTTGTGCCCTTGACCTTTTCTCTTGTTCGTCTGCCAAAGGCAATTTTTCCAGTGTACACAGGATTGTCGATTATCATTCTGACAAAATGCGTACTCCATTGTGAAAGAGTACCGTTGGCACGTTTAATTTTTGGGATACCCTGCAAATTAAGATAGTTAGCAATTTTATAAAATCCCATATTGCCGTTTACATATTTGTCAAAAATAATTCGTATCGCTTCGGCTTCATTTTCTTGGATATAGAGCTGTTTGTCTTTGAGGTAGTAACCATAGGGAGCAAACCCACCATTCCATCCACCTTGACGAGCTTTTTCTTTTCGTCCGTTCATTGTCTGCTCTATGATATTTTCACGCTCTATTTCTGCAACGGCAGACAACACTGAAATCAAAAGCTTTCCGCTTGTTTGCGAGGAATCAATTCCTTCCTCAATGCAAATTAAGTTTACACCAAAGGATTGAACGTGTTCCAAAGAATTTAAAATATCGGCTGCATTTCTGCCAAAGCGGGAGAGCTTATAGACTAAGATGTAGTCAATCTCTAACCCATTTTCAATATCACACAGCATTTGTTTAAAAGCGGGTCTGCCTTCTATGGATTTGCCGGATTTACCAGCATCTTCGTAAATATCTACAATTTCCATTTCTTCTCTGTCTGCAAAACGTCTTAAGCTGTTTTTCTGCCCATCCAAGCTGAACCCATCAACCTGCATTTCGGTACTTACACGAGGGTAAAGTACACATTTTTTTCCACTCCGATTCATATTAGTTGACCTCCAATCAATGATTGGAAAACATCAATCCATAAGCACTGCTCTATTAGACATCACGATTGATTTCATCTAAAACCTCTGCACCATGCTTTTCTATAATCCGAGAAAGTACATTGATAAAATCCTGATATGCTTTGGTTTTCTCATAAGAATTAGGCGGTGCAGCAGCCGTAGCAGTAGGAACAGGTGCATTTTTGATATTTTCCATTCGCAATCACCTCCAAGTGTCTTGCTTACATAAAGTATAAGCGTATCGACGGTTTATGAAAAGTTTGTCACTGTCTCATTTATAGTAAAACCAAGCACACCGCAAATTTTCATAAAACAAAAATGCGGTGCGGTTAGTTTTAACAGTTTGCCGTATTTGCCACGCACCCCGGCAAGGGGATATTTTGAGCTGCCGTTAGCGAAAGCATATATGCTTTTGGCATCATAGTCCCGCAATACCGTATGTGCTTCTCCCAAAAGCCACGCATACCGCAGGAACTCCCCCTCAAGTCTGTGGGAGGTCGTGAGAAAGTATCATTATCCCTTATGTGTGTTATGGCGACGAACGTGCTACCGTTCGGTCTAATGGCTGCATTTATCGCTCCAACGGCTGTAATACCCATGCTCATAAAGGCTCTCGTCAATTATTTGGTTTCCTTTTTGTCAAGGGTGTTACAACGGTCATCATGGCGATGCCCATTATGTCGCTTTGCTTTTCAGCCACATAAGTTTCGTACTCAAAATATCGTATATTCAGTTGTCAAGGAACATAGAAAAGGATTTTACCTCCCTCTATATACCCTGACTTTTTTCCTTAGGGAACGGAACATGATTTAGAAAAAACTTTTTAGATATTTTTCTATGGTATGTAAACCTCTTTCTATACCAATGCGGACAGCTTTTTCACTTACCCCTTCTGCTTTGGCAATGGCTGTTTTACTCATACCCATAAAATAATGAGCATAGATCCGCTTTGCCTGCTTGTCCGGCAGAGAAGTAATGGCAGCGTGAAGTTGCTGGCTTGTAAGCTTACGTTCGTAGATTTCATCGGGTGAGAGAGAAGCAAACAAGATGTCATGTTCAATTCCATCCCCACGGTTAAGAGAGTAGTGTGCTTTGTAGCGGTATTTCTTTCTCTCATATGCCGCTTCAGCTCTTGCAGATTCCTCAAAGATAGCAAATAGCTCATCTGGCACTTCTACAAAGGTGTCTTGTGTGTAGTAAGGGTAATAATCTTTCAGATTAATTGTTTTCATGGTTTTTACCATCCTTTCGATTTTTGGGTTTACTGAAGTCGAAAGGACAGCGGTGGAGAACGGCAGCGAGGCTCTATAAACGCAAAAATGCCCGACTGAAAATACAGTCGGGCATAAGTGGAAATATTAACCTTTACTTGGTGATGTGTGTGTTCATATTGAAAGCCGTAATTTCCCGCTGGTGGGTGTAGGCTTTTTTTGATGAATAGAAATTAGGTGGAGTATGAGAGTTAAAAATAAACACAGCGATACCTCCTTGATACCGCCGTGTCTACAAAAAAGGGCAACACCCTCCGTTTGTCCAATTTTTCAAAAGGAAAACGGCGGCCTTGCGTTAAATGCGAGTTTCATATTACAAGTCTATTTTCTTCCCCTAAATTGTTTTTTCAGAAGTGATTCCTGTATCAAATACTGTCTGTATGAACCTATCACTTGCGATTTCTTTTCGTCACTGACATACTGTAAAAAGCACTTAAATAATATTATCCATTCCTCATACGCTATTGCAGAGGTCTGATAATTTGATATTCCATGCCTTTTTCTCAGTTCTTTTAATTGTCTGTACGAAAAAATCCTTTTAGAAAAGGTTCTATTATTTTTATAACAATAACAAATAAAATCAAGATATAGCTCAAATTCTCTCATGGTAAATTCGTCAATTTTGCGCTTTTGAATATGCAACAAAACAATATCGACATTTGGTTTTGGGGAAAAATCATTGCGAGAAAATTGGTGTATAATCATCATGTTGAATTTGGGTTTAAGCAAAAGAGATTTCAATGTAGTTTCCATTGCTCCACAATACTTTATTGCTGCCTGTTTTTGTAATATTAGATAAGTATCAAGGGGCGGATTTTTTGCTTGTGTAATTTTGTTAAGAATATCCGATGTAATAAAAAAAGGTATATTAGAAAAAACCTTATAGCTCCTTTCTGGTAAAGGTAATTCCATAAAATCACCACAAAGCAAAGCAAATCGTTTTTCGTTGCCGAACTGTTTTTTTAGATACAATATGTTTTTTTTATCCAGCTCAACAGCAGTGACTCTGCAACCACGGTTAAGTAATGTTTTCGTTATGATTCCTTTTCCTGCTCCAATATCAAGTACCTCATCATTTGAATGGATGTTTGACTGTTGGAGTAATCTATCTATGAGCGGTGCATTAATCAAGTAATTTTGAGAATAATGAATAGGCAGTGCATGATTAACATCTCTATTATTTCCAACCAAAACAACACCTCCACTCTAAAAAAATATCTATAATTTCTTATCTACAATACAAATTATTATATTTTTAGCATACCATTCAGGGCTGGAAATTGATTCCTCCTTCTTGTTTAGCAAAAAAAGAAGCGCCATAAGCTATTAACAGCTTAGGCGCTTTAGTGTTATTCGGTGGATTGTCGTGAATACACAATTTTCTGTATAGTTTTTTCTGCCAAAAAGTATTTTTGAGCTAATTCGGACACGGTTAATCCATTTTGATGTTCAAGTCTTATTTGTTGGTTACGCAAAGATACCAATTGCTTAGTATCAGTATTGCTTCCCCATGTTTTACGACTATCCGGTTTTTTGGGAATATAGACCTTAACACCGTCAACATATTCTTGGATTTGCTCGACGATTTCTTTTGGCAAAACGTCATATATATTAATATAGCTCATTTTGCATCTCCTAATCACTCTATGTTATTTAGGATTAGCAAAGGCTATTTTTCAGTTGCTCACTTTTAGCGTGCAATAGCCCCTGCTATTGCACAGAAATAATTACTCCCATCGTAAATCTACCCTCCTTTACTCAATTTAGCATAGGCTGTTTTATACGGTATGATTATCAAGTGACTGTACTACGGGAAGCACAAATACCAAAAATGATATGGCTATAATTCCCATGCCAGAAATCAAAAACCATTTTTCAACACCTATTTGTTCCGCAAAAAGACCAGAACACAATAAACCCAAAGGCATTGCGAATGACATTACACTTCCAAGCAAAGAAAAGACCCTTCCTAAATATTCAGGTTTAATTTTTTCTTGGAATAGGGCATTTTGCACTCCATAAAATGGAGCTGACATTCCCATAACCATGCAGCATATCGCAAAGGCAATGAAGGCATTTGGTGGAAGTATTCCAGATATGGCAACACCAACTCCCATCATCAGAACCGATGCCCCAATGGTAAAAGTACGTTTCTTAAAACCACCCCAGACACTTAATATGACCCCTCCTACCAACATTCCAATAGCAAAGGCGATTTCTGCTATTGAGGCATGAGTAGGTGTTCCACCGAAATATCCCATACTCATTAGAGGATATAACGCACTAATTGGCATGTAAAAGAACATATATAATGCGCCAATCCAAAGTAAAGCAAAAAGACCTTTATTCTCTTTTAAGGCCACGTACCCCGCCTTCATTTCCTGCATGACATTTTCTTCTTTATCAATGCTGGTTGATGATAGATTAGGAATTGCAATAATCGCCACGGAGATACAAGCTATAATCGCACCAACAATATCAAGTAGAACGATATGGTTCAGATTCCAAACAGTATATAAAAATGCGGCGGCAGCCGGACTAATGATTGACCCTATGGCTTGTATAGTTTGGCTATAACCCGCACACTTTGTCAGTTGATCTTCTGGCACAAGCAGTGGCGTAGCTGCATTCAATGCTGGCGAGTGAAACGCTGTTCCCATACTTCGGACAAATAAAACCGCCATGATTACCCATACTGGTAATTCCATATAGAGAGTAACAATTGCTAATATCCCTCCAGCCACAGCAATAACTAAGTCAGCTCCAATCATTACTTTCTTTCGGCTATGCCGATCAACAAATACGCCAGCAAAAGGTCCTATAAGTGCTTGCGGCAAGAAACCAATCAGTGTTGCTATGGATAACACCATTGCAGAGCCTGTTTTTGCTGTCAAATAAAAAATAATTGACATTTGCAAAATTCCACTACTAATAAGAGAGAATCCTTGCCCAATCAATATTGTAAAATAATCTTTCTTCCATGAATTTTTATTTCGTTGCATATATTTATTCCTCCAAACATTTTTATTGCAAAACTCATTGTTTTTTGTGCAATAAAAAATGCAGGTTAACACCCACAAAAGGGCATTAATCTGCATCACTACAAAACAAGGCAAACCAACATTATGCGACTATACAGTCACATAATGTAAAAGCACGTGTTTATTCGTAAACGCAAGCGAAAAAAGCCCACAATGTGGATAGATAGTTCTGCTTTTTTATTGCTTTATTTGCGTATACGAATTAACACACGTAAGCCTCCTTTTTTGTTCAAATTTATAATAGTGTATCACGGTTGTTTTTTTATGTCAAGATAAAACAAAGTAAAAATATGCTTTATTTAAGTCGATGCCATGATATGTGTAATCATATCTAAGAGGGTAAGGTGAACAGTAAAATGTAATAGGGTGAAATAAGATGAAGCAGGAAAAAATCAAATATGATTTTAAGGCTTTCGGTCAAGCCATAAAAGAAGCTCGAAAGGTAAAGGGATTATCAAGAAATGAGTTAGCAGACCAAATGAACATTGCCCCTCGATATATTGCGTCCATTGAAAACAGCGGACAGCACCCAAGCCTTCAAATCTTTTATGAACTTGTTACTCTTCTAGATGTATCGGTAGACCAATTCTTTTTTCAAAATAAAGAAGCAGATAAATCCACGCAGCGCAGACAGCTTGATAGTCTGCTCGATGATATAAGCGACAAGGGATTGCAAATCGTCACCGCTACCGCAAGAGAGATAAAGGAAGTCGAAACAAAGGACAGATGAATGTCCAAAATACAATTAAATATGGAATGAGAAACGTTGCAGCCAATGCGGTTTTGCAGCGTTTTTCTTTTAACATTCTAATAGAATAAGTGCTTTTATAATTGTAGGATGTAAATGTTGAAGTAAAGTGGCAAGCAGGGCAAGGTGGTACACACCTTGCGATTTTGCTCAAAAATTCCCTGACGGGATTTTTGGCAAATCTGCTTGTTGGGGAGTATCCCCAATCCCCATTTGAACACTACCTTGCGGTAGTGGCTACGCCTCCTGCGGATGCTCATAATACACAGGTCAGCTCATCGCTGTTCCTGTGTTTTTTCTTTCTCATTCAAGAGGCCATCATATCCTAAAAGACGGTCAACATTCGCCTTTGCGGTCTGGACTTCCTGCATGGATTTTTTAACAATCACATACTCGGCATACGCTTTTTTCTTAGCGGAAAGCAGCTCTGCATATTCCGCTTGGAGGGTCTTGACGGTGGGGAGTTTTTTCATCTGCAATTCATCAAAAGTTGCCTTTGCCGCCTTGTGTAAAAGCAAATCGGCAGTGTGTTCCTCATAAAACTTTTTTGAATATCCTGCCTTACGGTAGGCGGCATAAGTATCACGAGTTTTTGCGTAATTAATGATGTGGGTTTTCAGTATAGCAATCTCGCCCATACGCTTTTCAGCGATTTTGCTTTTGACAGAAAGCTCATTAAATGTAGAGGTTGTGGTTTGTGCTTTTTTCTCCAAATCCTTATAAGCAAGGAGATTGTTTTCTGATAAAAAGTTGATGGTCTGTGCCATCTGTTTGAGGTTAAAAACCTTTGCCCATCGCTCGTAGCTTGCCCCTTTTCCTGCCTGTAATTTTGTCTGTATATCCACGAGTAGATTAACACGCTGCACAGGTTTTTGTGTGGGTTTTCTTTTGGAGATGAGCGGCTTAATTCCTTTGATGGCAGCTCTGATTTCGTCCTCAGAATATCCCTCGCCAAGAGAGCGAAAACGGATAGGCTTTTTCTGGTCTTTACCTAAAAAAGATATATGTTTGCCCTGCTTTATTTCATATCCTGCGGCTTGCATTTCAAGCAGAAAGGCATTAAAGTCAGCAGGCTTTTTCGCAAGAACAGCATCAATAGTTTCTCTGATTTTGTCGGAGAAAGAGGGAGCTTTTTTGTTGCCGAGCCATTTGCCATAATTGGTTTTCCCACGCTTTGGATTTTCGATAATAGATAGTCCGTATTCAAGACAAATGCGGTCACTTATCTTGCCAACAGCTCTGCCGGAGCCTAAAAAATCTCTGAACTTTTTAGTGCAGTCTAGAGAAGTGGAATTATAAATAATGTGATTGTGAATGTGAGCCTTATCTACATGGGTCGCAACGATGAAAGCGTATTTTCCTTTTGTCCATTTCTCCGCAAGCTCATAGCCGATTTTGTTGGCAAGCTCTGGTGTGATTTCCCCCGGCTTAAAGGACTGGCGTATCTGATAGGCAATCACATCATTTGTCTGTTCTCGTCCTGTTATCTGGTGGTACTGCCGCTTAGAAAGCATAAATTCTCCCTGCACCGTGCGAGGGTCACATTCATAGGAGCTGATGAGTTCGCCATCATTGGTTTTATCGGGATTTTGAACGTAATCAGTACGGTCAGAAAGACATTGTGCAATACTCTTGCCTTTGTTCTGGTGCATGGAAATTAAACGAGTGGTAGCCATAGATTGCGCCTCCTTTCGGGCAAGAAAAAAGAGCTGCCATTTGGCAACTCTTGTGTAAGTAATTTGTTGGATTATTACTGCATTTGTAGCATTTCATCAAGCAATGTGCTGTACTCATCAGATAAGCAAATGGACGAAATCTGATGCCAAAGATTTTCACTCAGATTTATATTTTCAATGCACCAAATTTTGAAATGACATTCTTTTGTTGTATAAAAGTCAATGGGTCTATCTGCTGCTGTGCTTCCGATGTACTTTTTGCAATAATCATCAATAGCATATTGATTTTTGATAAAATCAATATGTCGAAAAACCTTTTCTGTTGGATAATATTTTCCATGAATAAATGTTGTTGTAGCTCGTTTGATATTTGGAGAATTTTGATAAAATGGTAGAGTTTCTAATTCTATATGCCAAAATTCCAAATTTAAATCACTGTCGAAGTCTTTTTTTATAACCATTAATAACTGATTTCCGCTTTCGGGATTTCCATGAACAATAAATGTTTTTACACGGCTCAAGTCTGTTTCAGAAAAGCTAAAGGTCGGTCCGTAATATTTAACAGCAAAAACTCTTTCATGCCCATCAAATTCTGAAACAGGAATTGATAATCGTGCATCCAACCTCATAAAAAAATCGGCTTTGTTGAAATCTGTTTGATGTATCAAAAGATAGAATATTGCAGGGATTGAGCTTCCGTTATCAAAAGGGCTTCTGTCAATAAATCTGCTATACAAATGATATTTGTTGTCAAAGAGAAGTCCATCTTGTTTAAACTCTACATCTGTCAGCTTAGATAGCTTATAATCATTGATTGGATATTCAAAGTGCTCGTTTAATATAAGTTGTTCAAAATCAGAGCATTCATGTGGATAAAAGTCTAGTATGAAAGCGGCAAAAGCAAACGCAAGCATTTCGTTTGGAATTGCCGTATGTATATCAAGTTCACTTTCGCCAGCCGCAAGGTTATATAGTAACAAATCATCTTTGATACCTAAGCCGTGCTTTATAATGCATTGCGAAACCCAAAAGTAACCACTATGCTCCAAACTGATTTTTGCAAAATAATTTATGATGTCATTAGATGTAAGTCGTGAATTAGCTATATAAGTTTCTATTTCATTACAAAAGTTCCTAATAAAATATGGAGGAGGGAGATATTGTGCCAAGCTAAAATATCTCCACATGGGAAAAATGCAGTGCCTCGAATAGTAACTGGCATCAATATAATTTTCGCTTTGTGATATAACTTGTAAAATAATATCCTCAATTTTATCGCTCAATTCTTCTACCACATTGCACCTCCAAAACAAAATTTATTTTATATTGTACCTTATATCTCACAAAACTTCTACATTCTCTTTGTAAACAAAAACAGAAGCACCACCATAAAGCGAGGGTCGAGATAAACGGCTACGTCGCCCTTGTTTTCCTGTGACACTTCTACATAAGGCGGTAAATACGGGGAGAAAGCACAAGTCTGCTTTCTCCCCACATTCATTTTTATACAGACTTCAAGAGTTCATTAAATGCCTCTGCTTTGCTGATGAGCCAAGCCGCAAGCATTGGTATGCCATACGGACTGATGCAAAAGGCGATGATGAGATACTTAAACCCCTCCGCAAGCTGTCCGCTAAAAAGCAATATGCCAAGAGCAACCACGGCTATTAAAAATGCCAAGATGGAAAGCAGAGTTGTTCCAATTAAGCATACAAACTGGCAGAACAGCACAAGGACTGTCAGCACTAATGTAACGGGGAAAAGCAGTATCTTAAACAATATTCTCATGGATATTCCTCCCTCAAGCACAAGCTGATTTTATGCAAACAGCATAGCAAAACAAAATCTCGCTGTCCATCTTGTCAATAAGGTTTTTTCAGATAGAAGATAATCGGGTCAATATTTCGTTTGCCACCTCCCAAAGCCTGTCATAGCTCTGCCGCAAGTCCTCGATGTCATTTCCATAGATATTGCTTGTCTGGTGTACCCGTTTGGTGAGCTGATTTAAGCTGTTGCTTGTTCGCCGCAGGAGGGAAACCAGCTCCCTGACATCGGCTAAATCAAGTTGTATCATGTACCCATCAACCGCCATTTTGCGGAGATAGGCTCCTAAGTTTTTTGTGCCGAGCCATTCCATTTTTTCGGCAATTAAGCCACGCTCATGTTCCGTCACCATAAAATGAAGTTGTATTTTTCTCTGACGGTGTGCCATTATCGTTCCTCCCTTCCTTTTTCGTGTTTCACCTTTGGCTCTCTGGCAGCTGTGGGTGTCATTTTAAGGCTTTCCAGTACCGATGGGCGGCTGCTCTTAGAAACCCTGTCCACTGGCGGCTGTGGCTGTGCTGCACCCATATCCATGTTCAGCTCCGCATCCAGAGTGGCAAGGCGGGAAACCTTATCTTTCAGCTCTTGTTCCTGTGGGAACGGCTTGCCAAGCTCTGCCTTTGCCGCATCCTGCTGCTTATTGAGATTATCAAGCTGATCCGTCACGGCTTGCAACCGCTCCGGCATAGCTGCAAGAGCGTTGTCGATACGAGTGAGGTTGCCCCTCGCATCCATACCCAGTTTAGCAGTATGGCTCATTGCTCCCTTTAAGGTGAGCTGATGACCGTCCATCATGCCGCCATAGGATAGCAGCATGGTAAACCCTCGGTAATTGCCGATTTCCACAGGGTCGCTGCTCTTAATCTCTTTGCAAGCCTCCAAGAGTGCTGCCCCTGCATTGTCCTTATCTGTAAGAGTATCGCCCTTAATGACCATTGGCAGGAACACGCCCTCGGCGGTGGGATACTCGGCAAGCACTTTCAAATCCTTCTCAAATCCTCTGATGAAGCCTTTGTTTTTTTCTATGTTTTCGGGGAAGTATTTGAGTAGGTTATCCTCCAGATGGTACTGGCTGCTCTGGTGGTTGGCTTTTAGGAGTTTGAGCCTTGAAACATCAATATCCAAGTCCATTTTTTCCTTGATTTTTGGGTTGCCTGCACACAGAGCCTTGATTTCCGCATAGGAGAGTGCCGCCTCGTCCACATCCTCGCAGGAACGGACAGGGCTTTTTGAGGTCATTATCTGGCTGATGAATTTTTGCTTATTTTCGACGGTTTGCCAGAGGTAGGCATCAAAGGTTGCCTCGGTGACATAGCGGTAAATGTTCACATCCTCGTTGAGATTTCCTTGCCGTTCAATTCTGCCGGAACGCTGTGTTAAATCCCCCGGACGCCATGGGCAATCCAAATCGTGCAATGCCACAAGGCGGTCTTGAATATTTGTGCCTGCTCCACATTTTGCGGTACTGCCAATTAGCACACGAACATCGCCGCACCGTACTTTTGCGAACAGCTCTTTTTTCTTCACCTCGGTATTTGCCTCGTGAATAAATGCCACTTGATGGGCAGGGATACCTTTATCTATGAGCTTGTTACGAATATCGTCATAGACATTAAAAATAGCGGTAGGGGTCAGCACCTCATCGGGCAAACTATGCTCCAGAGCCGCAAGCTCCACACCGTTGACGGTCTGTGTGCCTGCCTTTGCCGCCTTTAATTCCTGTGCGGCGGTTCTGCCTTTTGGAGTGGAAATATCGCAGAACACAAGCTGTGTCAGTTTTTCCGCAGCGCCCTCTTGCCAAATGTGGTGGAGATTATTCACGCAGGCATTGACCTTGCTGCCCTCGTCATCGGGCAGGAGTGGGTTAATAATGCGTTGGTCAAGTCCAAGCTTTCGCCCATCGGAGGTGATTTTCAACATATTGTCAACGGAGGGGTCAACCTTGTTTGCATGGACTTTGGCGGCTCGCTCGGAAAGCTCACGCACCATATCCGACTGAATTTCCGTAGGCTTAACTGCAACCGTTTCATAGATAACATTAGGGGTTGGTAAATCAAGCTCATCTGCCACCTTAATATCCGCAACCTCTTTGAACATGGACATCAGCTCTGGCAGATTAAAGAACTTAGAAAATCTCGTCCTTGCACGGTAGCCAGTTCCTTCAGGAGCAAGCTCAATAGCGGTTACGGTTTCCCCAAAGGTACTCGCCCAACAGTCAAAGTGGGAGAGTCCGTTCTTTTGGAGGGTAGAGTATTGCAGATACCGCTGCATGGTATAAAGCTCGGTCATGGAGTTCGATACGGGTGTGCCGGTAGCGAATACAATGCCTTTTCCGCCTGTCAGTTCGTCCATGTAGCGGCATTTCATAAACATATCGCTGGACTTTTGGGCATCGGTGGTGGATAGTCCTGCTACATTCCGCATTTTGGTGTAAAGGAACAGGTTTTTATAGTTGTGCGCCTCGTCTACATAGAGCCTATCTACGCCAAGCTGCTCAAAGGTCAATACGTCGTCTTTTCGTTCCTGTGCCTCTAATTTACTGAGCCGTTCCTCCAATCCTTTTTTGGTACGCTCAAGCTGCTTGACGGTAAAACGCTCGCCGCCGCTTGCCTTGACTTCCTCGATGCCGTTTAAGATTTCATTAATTTGTTCACGGAGAAGACGTTCCTGCCGTTCCAAAGACATAGGGATACGCTCAAACTGGCTATGACCGATGATGACCGCATCATAATCGCCTGTGGCAATTCTGGCACAGAACTTTTTACGGTTGCTCTTTTTAAAATCTTTCTTTGTGGCCACCAAGATGTTGGCGGCAGGATAAAGTCTTAGGAACTCGCTTGCCCATTGCTCGGTGAGGTGGTTTGGTACCGCAAATAGTGGTTTTTGGCAAAGCCCAAGCCGCTTGCTTTCCATAGCGGCGGCAACCATTTCAAAGGTTTTTCCTGCACCGACTTCGTGGGCAAGCAGGGTGTTGTTGCCGTAGAGGATATGAGCAATGGCATTGACTTGATGGGGGCGCAGGGAGATTTCGGGATTGATGCCGCTGAAATTGATGTGCTGACCGTCATACTCACGGGGGCGAATGGAGTTGAATTTCTCGTTATATTTTTTTACGAGGGTTTGCCGCCTGTCAGCATCGTTCCATATCCAATCCCGAAACGCATCTTTGATGGTCTGCTGTTTTTGCTGTGCCAGAGTAGTGGCATCTTTATTCAGTACCCGCCGTTCCTTTCCATCGGGGTCAACCACAGTGTCATAGATACGCACATCACGGAGGTTTAAGGTATCCTCTAAAATCTTGTAGGCATTAGTCCTATCTGTTCCATAGGTCACATAAGCCGCCACATTGTTGTAGCCAACGGTACTTTTGCCTGTGATGTTCCACTCGGCGGTAAAGGGAGCGTATTTTACCTCAATCTGGTCTTGATTTCTCCACGGGGTATCAAACAATTCATACATGAACTGCTGCACATATTCCTTGTCTATCCAAGTCGCACCCAGACGGACATCAATTTCCGCAGCCTCAAGGTCTTTTGGCTGTGCCGCCTCCAAAGCTGATACATTGGGAGCATACATATCGGATACCCTTGCTGCCATTTTAGCGGTGCGGAGCTTTTTCCTTACATCGCCGGAGAGGTATTCATCGGCGGTGACATAGTGGGGATTGCCCTCGTTTTCAAGGTCGGGCAGACAGAAAATAACACCTCTGAGGTCGGTGGCGATCTGCTCAGAGGATAATCCTGTGAGCTGTTCCATATAGCCAATATCCACCTTTGCCTTTTCTGCGATGGAAAGAGCCAGAGCCTCGCTTGCGGTGTCCACAGAGGTAACGGATACACGCTTTTTAATGGTGCGTTTGGTGAACATATCAGCTTTGGCTTTCAGATTACCGCTTTCATCCATGTCTTCCAGAGAGCAAAGGAGATAGTAGGAATTGTCCTCTGCAAAAGCAAGGCTGTTACCACGGCTGTTAATCAGTCCGTATTTTGCGGTAAAGTTGTCATAAAGGCGGTTTAGCTTTGCCTGCTCCTGTGAGATGGTTTCGTCTGAATAGTCCTCAAGCTGATAGCGGATAAGGTCATTCACACACTCTCTAAGACTTACAAGTCCTGCCACTCGTTCCTTTGCGGTCTGGTTAAGCTCTGGCCGCACCATGCGACTGTTTTCACGGTAATACACTTCGCCGTCCACAAGGGTGTAGGAGAAGTTTTTTACTGTTGGGTCGGCAGGGATAGAGCTGTCAGAGCCAAGCTCCATATCGGGCAGTTCTGCATCGGGGATATTGCCCTCGATGTTGGAGGCGGCTCTCTGAAGCTGTTCTCCAAGGTCGGCATTCGGCAGAGGGGTACAAGTGCTTTCCATACCAAACTGACCGCTTTTCAGCTCCATCGTGCCTAAAATCATTTCGGGGTGTTCTGCAAAATAGCTGTTTAAGGTAATGTCATTTTCATCTTTGGCAAGGTGTATCCAATCCCTATCCACATCAATCGGTCTATCCCGTTTTTGTAAAAACAGGATATCACTTGTGACCTCTGTGCCTGCATTTTTGAGAAAGGCGTTGTTCGGCAGTCTAATTGCCCCTAACAGCTCAGCTCTTTGTGCAAGGTAGCGTCGTACTTCGGGGGATTGCTTATCCATCGTTCCCTTTGAAGTGACAAAAGCAACCACACCGCTGGGGCGAACTTTATCCAAAGCTTTTGCAAAGAAATGGTCATGGATAAGGAAATTTTGATTGTCATACCGCTTTTCACCCAGCTTATAGTTTCCAAAGGGTACATTACCAATAGCAAGGTCGAAAAAGCTGTCGGGCAGCTCGGTTTTCTCAAAGCCTGTGATAGCAATGTTGGCTGAGGGATAGAGCTGTTTTGCAATTCTGCCTGTGATACTGTCAAGCTCCACACCATAGAGCTTAGAGCTTTGCATACCCTCTGGCAGCATACCAAAAAAGTTGCCTGTGCCGCAGGCAGGCTCTAAGATATTGCCTGTGGAAAATCCCATCCGTTCCACGGTATCATAAATTGCTTTGATGACCGTAGGACTGGTGTAGTGTGCGTTGAGGGTGGAGGCTCGTGCCATTTCGTACTCGTCCTCAGACAAAAGAGATTTGAGCTGCATATATTCGCTGCTGAAACTGCTGTTTACTTTGTCAAAGACTTCGGGTAAGCCACCCCAACCGACATAGGCTGATAGGATTTCCTGCTCTGCTTTGGTGGCAGGTCGGTTTTCACGCTCAATGGTCTGTAAGGTGGTAATGGCGGTAACGTTTCGGGCAATTTTCTCTCGTTTGCTGCCCTCGCCTAAGTGGGTGTCAGTAATGCGGAAGTTTTCTGCTGTTTCCTGTGGTTTCTCTGGCTGAGGATACCGTTCCAAAAGCCTTGTAAAGCTCTCGTGACTTTCAGCACGCAGGATAGGATAGAACAATGATGGATCACGCAGGGTGACTTGGTGGGCAGAGATTTCTTCAATTAAAAAAGGCGTACCGTTTTCAAGAAAAACAGTATCGCCTATGTTGTATAGAATTGTGGGCGTTTCTGACGGTGGCTCTGGCTGTTCCGCTTGCATCGGCTCTGGTGTAATACCGTTTAAGCGGTCTGCAACCGCCTGTGCCTCATCCTCGGTCATGTAGGTCTGATAAATATCCTCAACCTCATAGTATCTGCCATCTTGCATATCGGGAACGGTGTTATCCCTTATGATAAAAGGTTCATCATAGGCATCGGAGGTAAGCTCTACCGTATAGCGAGGGGGTTCGTCCTCTAAAGCATAGTCTGTGGTATTTTGTGCTGGTTCGGTATAAAAAGCACCTTCCGCTACGAGTTGCCCAATTCGCCGCTGTACCTTTGCCCAAGGCATTTCTAAGGCATTTTTCCCCTTGCTGATGGAGAACATAGGGAGGTTGCCGCCGTATTCACCTTTTAACCATTCCGCTGTGCCACGCTCCCGGCTATGGAGTTGCATATAGGAAAGCACCCTTGCTTTGCTGCCCCCATTGCCATTCCATGCTTGTAGTGCGCTATCAATGTCCTTGGCAGTAATTGCAGCCATCGGCTCTGCCTCTGGAGCTGTTGCAGAAACAGGCTGTGGGGTAATTGCAATTTCTGATTGAGTAGTCACAGGCTCGTTAGTAGTTTCCGTTAGTCCTGCATTTTCCCTCTGATTTTCTGCAAGCTGTGCTTTTTCCACGGTGGTAAGGTAGCGGTCATTGGCAATAAGATAGTCAATTCGCTTTGCAACGGTATTCCACTTCAAATGGAGCTTATCGTCTTTTTCCCCACGCTTGTATTCCAGTCCTTTGGCACTGTGGTCTTCATAGCTGTTGTCTGCACCTGAAAGGGCATGTGTTCGGCCACCTGTACCGTACTCATTTTTTAAGAAATCCTCTTTCTCTTTGGGACTGTGGGGTTGATTGAAAAACTCATAAATGCGGTATTTTCCATTTTGAAAGCTGTTTCCATGTGCCAGAGCAGTGTCAACCTCATCTTGGGTTAGAAACATCTTAAGGGGTGGGACATCAGTGAGAACAGACGAAAACGCCTTTATCGGCAATCGTGAATCCTCAAAGACAGCAATCATTTTTTTTGGTTGATAGAAATGAAAACGCAAAAGCTCTCTGTCTTGCTCGTAGTCGGCAGCAAATTGCTGTAAGCCTGCAATGATGGTTTTACGCTCGGCAGGCTCTCTAAGCAGTTTTGCAATCTGCTGTGTGGAGTTTGGGAAACCACCCTGAAACAGTTCCTCGTCAAAGTAAGTGTGAGGGGCATCATCTGAAAAGTTTTGGTGCAGATACCATAGGCGTTCCGCAAGGCTTTGGTATTCATAATCCTTGGCATCTGAAAAGGTATCTTGCGGTGTAAACTGTCCTTCGGATAAAAGCTCGTTAATGCGTTGCTCAACCTTTTCCCACGGAATAAGTTGCTTGTTTTTGGAATAAAGAGCTGTTTCACCCTTTGCAATATGGATACCCTGCTCGTTATACCAGACGGAAACCTTTGTGCCGTCTAAATACAGTCCTTTGCCGCCTGTGCCAAATTCTTTCTGTAAAAAAGCGATGTTTTCCTCAGTGGTTTTTTCTTTCTGATACATGGAAACAATGCGGAAAATGCTGTTATTCTGATTACTTCCTGTGCGGAGGATATGGTCAATATTGGTTTGAGGCATAGAAAAAGGGGCAAGCATTTCGCTCGACCCAATTCTCTGTATTTGCTCCTGTTCCGATGGGAACAGGGTTAGCTGTATATAAGCTCCGTCAGTATCATTTCCTCTGCCTGCGCTTTGAGACTGTTCATATGACCTACCCATTCCATCTGATGGGTCTTCTTGTCGGGAGCTGGCTGCACTTTCTGCAAGTCTGCCATAATCTGCTCCATTCGTCTGGTGGCTGTCTGGTCTATCTCCAATAGGTGGGGAAACAGTTTCTCGGACAGCAGCAGGGAATGGAATAAGGGTGTCCGATGTTCCATGAGGTACTGTTTCCTCATTCTGCCGTATTTGCCTATCGGCTGTGCCGGCTCGGTCACTGTGAGGTCGGGTATCAGATAATCTCCGTTCTGGCTGTAAGTTAAGTTGTTCATGCTCTTTGCTCCTTTCACGCTCTGTTTTAGCAATTGTAATAGATATTTGTCTGAATACCTGTTCCGACTGTTCGCTGACCGCTGTACCCAAGAGAGCAACGGTATCTGCTGTGTTGAAATCAAAAACGCTTAAAAAGTCCTCATGCTCAAAGTATTCATCGGGGTTTAGTCCGCACCGCTGCATAAGGGTGTAGGCAATGCTGACGGTGGCGGCATTTTCAAAAGCAACTCGGATATTATCCTCATCATATTCCTCTAAAAAGCTACCGGGGGCGATGTAGGGAATGTCTGCCCTGTGGTCATCATAATACTCTTTTGCAAGAGCTGATGCAATGTTGTAAAAAGCATCGGAAAGATTTTCGCTGTTTTCTCCGAATTTGTCCTGCAACATTTGCAAAACGGGAGCCTCGTGATAGTCCTGCATTTCCCAAAGGAAAGGGCGGCGAGAATGTTCTCCGCCGCCCGTGTCCTTTACATCAAAAACATACCGAAGTCTTGGGGTATCGCCTGTGGGGTCAATGAGAGCAATCCCCTTTGAGCCACGGCGGACATATCGCCGCATTGTGTTGTTCCATAGGTCGAAGTCCGCACAAGCCGTTGCATCGGGTCGCTGTGCGTAAATCATAAGCTGCTCATAATAAGGATACTTGTAGAGCCGTCCTACGGTGGTTAGAAACCCCGTCCAACCTGTGCGGCTGCTTGTAATCTGTTTAGCGGTTTGTTCTGCCATCTGTGCTAAGGCTTGTGCTTTTGTTGACATATTAGTCCTCCTGTTCTTCAAAATCGGCAATAAGCTCTGCCGTAATTTCTCTGTATTCCTCATCGGTCATAGCGGTGAGTTTATCCATTACACGGTGGGTCAGCTCCAAAAGCTCGATTTCGTCCGGCTGTAAATGTGCCTGCATTGCCGTAAGCTCCGCAAGAAGACCGTTCTTTGTGCCTGTGTCATAGATGCACATGAGGTTACATTCTTCCATCGTAAATTTTTCCATAATCATAGCTCCATTTCTGCACCTTTTGGCGGTGCAATTTTTTCTTTTTTCTGTGGTGGATTTGCTTTCTGCTCCCTGCGTGTGGCATCAAGCAGATCCATAAGGGAGATAGGCTTGCGGCTTTTTGCATCTTTGTCAAGCTCGGCAACCGTAGGCTGATTATTCAGCATACCATCAATCTGATTGTAATTCTGCTCGGTGGACAGTTCAGCGGTACGGAGGGGATTATCCTCGTTTCTAATGGCAAATGCACGAGTACCGTTTCCCATGATGTGATAAGCTCCGTCATCAGACGAGTGGTGGAAACCATAGCCTGCCGCCAACATCTGTTCTCGTGTCATCAAGGTCAAGGAAAAGCTGCCCCGTGGCGTATCAATCCTTTCCCCCACTAAAAAATCATCTGGTATAAGTGGTGTCGGTTCTAAAAATTGTGGCAGTTCGGCAAAACCAATGCTATCCACATAGTGAGAGGATACCGTACCACCCACCTTGAGAGCAACGATGTCACTGACGGACAGGGAATGTCCTTTGAAATCAGCAAGGTGGTTTAGGTTAAACTGCTCATAGAGATGTTCCAGAGTAGCCGCCTTATCCTCATTAAAATCTGTAAGTGGAGCGGTATAGACAAGCTCATAATGCTCATGCTCTACAGAAAGTCCTGATTTTTGTAAGCGTTCCAATCCCTCAAAACGGTAATTTCTTGTTTCATCGCCGTCTTTGAGCTGATAGATGGCATAGGTATCATTGGTATTTTCTATAAAAAGCTGTTCCCGTATTTCAGGCGAGAGTTTACCATCGCCTTTGATTTCCTCAAAGTCCTGTAAAGCTACCCAATCGGCACGTTCCATGCCAAAAATACCGTTGTGGTTGTCGATGTCCTCACGGTCAAATGCCATTGCCTCGGTGTTGTCCTCATAAAGAAGATATACCGTCAAATCCTGCTCAAAAAGCTCCACCGCCCGTGCCTGTGAAAGTGGTAGCATTTCATCATCTAAATAGCCATAGGCATTGCGGTCTGCAAGGCTTATATCAGGGTCAGGCAAGGGATAGGAGAGTTCCTCGATTATCGGCTCTGTGTTCTCAGGAGTAATGGTTGCGGCAAAGTGTTCCTCTAAATCGCCAAAGCCATTCCAGACATCGTCTAACACAACCTCGCCCTGTGTGGTGACTATCAAGCAGGCGGATTCATCACCATAGTCCTCATGTTCCAAAAGAAAATAGTCCTTGCCCTCCATTTGTGTGCTGTCGATGGCATACCAAGTGCCGATATGCCCCTCAATCTTGATATGGCTGCTGTTAATGACGATGGGGGTCGGATTAACACGCTCTTGAAAAGCGGCATCGGCTTTTTCCGTCAGCTCGTCATAATTAATTTGTTTTGCATTGGCACGGTCTTTTAGGGCGGCAATCCCATTCACAGGGGCATCTTCCACAATGCTGTCCATTGCTTCATAGATGGAAATGTCGGGGTCATCATATACGCCGCCATCAAGGAGATTGTAGTCCTTATCGTAAATGGAATAATCATAGCCGCCCTCCGTTTCCTGTATGGAAAAATATAGCTCGCCAACCTCATAAGCTAAATGTTCGGGGGTAAGGTCAATGCCTTTTTCCTTGATTATTTCAGAAAAATTGCGGTCAATGTCCTCAATCAAGCCGGAGGCAGTTTTGTTGATGGTTTCAAGGGAGGCTCTAAGCTCTGGCAGTTCCTTGTCTTTGCTCCATGCGGCAATATAGCCAAAGCTGTTATCGCCCGTCTGAATACCGTAATATTGGCACACGGCAAATGAAATACTTTCTGCTTCCACTTCCTCGGTACGGCGGTCTTTGGGCTTGGGCAGCTCTGCATTTTCACTTAGCTGTGCCGCCTCTGCTTGTTGTTTGGTGCGGTCATGGAGTTTGGAATGGGCAATCTCATGGATAAGGGCAGAAACCGTTTGCACCTCACTCATGCCCTCACGGATGGCGATTTTCTGGTTTAGGCTGCTGAAATATCCGTCCGTATCTGCATCCATCTTTTCAAAAGAGATAGGAACAGGGGCAGAACGAGAAAGAGCCTCCATAAAAAGCTCATACTGTTTCACATCGCCCGCCAGATTGCCTGCAAGCTCCGGCAAAGGTTTCCCCTCGGTTTGTGACATATCGAAAACGGATACCACACGGTAAAGAGGTATTTTAACCTCTACTTCCTCTGTGATGACCTTGCCATCGGTGTTCAGCATGGGAGCCTGTGTCACAGGGTCGAGTTTTTCCATTTCCTTTTTTACCTTATAGGGTGTAGGGGCAATAATTTTAATGCCTTTTTCGCCCTTTTTAACATTGCGGGAAAACTGGTCACGCCATTTGTTAAAGCCTGCCACATGGGTGGCATCTGGCTTTTGCATGGAGATGAGTAGGGTGTTATTGAGGGAATATCTGTGAAAGCGTGACATGGTACGGAGGTATTCCATGTACTTGTCATTTTGGAACAGTTCCTTGATACCGCTTTCTATGCTGTCAGTTATTTCCTTTAGGCGGTCTTTGTTTGTGTTGTTATCAGCCATAGGGGTACTCCTTTCTGAATTTACATTTAGATGTTCCTTTCCGCTTGGCGGTATGATAAAATTAGAGATAAAAAATGCCCAATCAAAATTGGACGCTTTAGTAAAGTAATATGATGGGAGGTACATAATGATTAAAATTGAGCGATTTACATTAGAAAGTTTATCTCTTTTAAATCAAACAAGAGAATATTTGATGTCATTAAGAGATACTGCTCCAGAACACATTCAAATTGGAATTAATTATAACATTATTCTTAATAGCGCAATGATATTTGAAGGTGAAATGGAACAACTTTTGCACTCTATTGTTACTCGTTATGAAGAAATATACGTCAGAGATATGGGGCATGGAGAGATAAAAGAAAATTTGGTTTTATCAAAAAGCTTTCGCAGTTTTGTAAATGGTATTTTTAAAAACACCATGCAACAAATTTCCAAAAACACAGGATACAATAATTATAAAAATATGCTTATTCAGTTAATAGACGATTATGTAATACCTGCAGAAATGAAACAATTTGAAGAAGGAATAGTCACATTATTTGAATTTAGGAATGTTCTTGCACACGGGAGATCCTTAAACTTTGAAATCAAAACACATTTACCCTATCCTACATATCACGTTGAAAATGTTGAGGAGGATTTCAGGGGTGGCTATAAGCGAACAGAGGAGTACTTGTTGAAAAAGAAGTTAATTAATCAAAAAATTATTGAAAGTGAAAACTTTTATAGCATCTTAACAAATGACGTGTGTAATCATTTTGTTGAAGTTCAAAAGCGTTATTTACAAGAGTGTAAAAAGAGTATCCCTACAGAATTTAATGTAGTGTAATATTCCTAGAAAAACAGGCATCATTCAAACCATTGATGCCTGTTTTTTATGCCCCTATTTCTTCTTAGCTACAAACTCTATCTTGAAATTTACATACTTACCGCCCGTATCATCAAGTAGGACGATAGCATCATAGGTTTTGCCTGTCTTTTCAGAAAAACAGCCAGTGAGTTTTACTTTGCCGCTTTTCAACAACTCGGTGGCCACCGCCCTTGTCAGTGCCTTTTTCTTTGCTGTGAAAAACTTGTTTTCTTTCCAGAGAGCAAAGCCGCAATCCCTGTTTTCACAGGCAAAGCCTTTTTTGTTCTCCACCACATTCCCGCCACAGCGAGGGCAGATGCCGATAGCCTCACGGTCAGAGGGAAAGAGGACATTGCCGCCCTTAACCACTTCATAGGTTTTTACAAGGGTATCGGTCATATCGGTAATGCCCTGCATAAACGCATTAGCGGAAAGCTCACCACGCTCAATGTGTTTAAGTTTTTCCTCCCACTCGGCAGTGAGCTGTGGTGATTGGATTGCCTCCGGCAAAATGGTAATGAGGGAAACGCCCTTGTGAGTGGGCAATAAATGTTGGGTCTTTTTATCACCCTTACGCTCGGCAAGCTCAGTTTTGATGAGCTTTTCCAAAATGCCTGCACGGGTGGCAGGAGTGCCGATGCCTTTTCGCTCCACATCTTCGGGCATATCCTCAATGCCTGCTGTTTCCATAGCAGAAAGCAAGGTGTCCTCGGTAAAATGCTTGGGCGGTGTGGTCTTGCCCTCTTTGATGGCAACTTTTGCAGAAGAAAACACTTTGCCCTGGTCGATGTTCGGCAGGGCGGCGGTTTTCTCGCTATCTCCAGTTTCTCTCTCTGGCTTTTCCTTCAGCGTGGAACGGAACAGCCATTCAGCCGCCTTAAAGCCCTCATCAAGCACCATTCTGCCTTTTGCAGAAAAGGAATTGTCGCCACAGTCGGCGGTGATGACTGTTTCCCCATACACACAGCTTTTGCCCACAGCACAAATCAGCCGTAAGGCGATAAGAGAAAGAATGTCACGCTCTCCGGCAGGCAGTTCAGTAAGCTTGGAGCTGCTTACCGCCATTGTGGGGATAATGGCATGGTGGTCAGATACCTTGCTGTTATCGGTCACTTGCCCCATGTTGATGGACAGCTCCAGAGTGTTCCCAAATGAAAAAATCCTTGCGGCGGTTTTTACCACAGCAGGGGTACTCTTGGCCATATCGGTGGTTAGAAATCGGCTGTCGGTACGGGGATAGGTCACGAGCTTTTTCTCATACAGGCTTTGGGTGTAATCAAGGGTCTGTTGCGCGGTAAAGCCAAACATTCGGTTAGCCTCTCTTTGCAGGGTTGTAAGGTCATAGAGCTTGGGCGGCTTTTCGGTTTTCTCTTTGCTTGCCACGCTTTTGATAGTGACGCTCTGACCGTCACAGGTTTTGTAAAGTGCCTCAGCCGCCGCTTTGTCACTTAGCCTTTCGCCGTACAGCACGAAACCGTCACAATCAAGCTGCACCGTGTAAAACGGCTTTGGTATAAAGGAGGAAATGGCACTTTCACGCTCCACGAGCATGGCAAGGGTGGGAGATACCACTCTGCCCACGTTTAGGGTCTGATGATACAGCACGGAAAACAGACGGGTGGCATTGATGCCAACAATCCAGTCGGCTTGGGAACGGCATAGAGCTGACTGATAAAGCCGTTCATATTCCTCACCATCTTTGAGGTTTTCAAACCCTTCGGCAATGGCACTTTCCTCCATTGAAGAAATCCAAAGCCTTTTAATCGGTTTTTTGCAGTTGCAGTGGTTGTAGACAAGGCGAAAAATGAGTTCTCCTTCACGCCCTGCATCGGTGGCGGCGGTCACGGTGTCCACATCAGGACGGCTCATCAGTTCACGGAGAATTTTGAGCTGTTTTTCCTTGCCGTTTGCCACAGAATACTGCCATGAAGCAGGCAGGATAGGTAAATCATGGTATGTCCACTTGGCATATTTTTCGTCATAGGCATCGGCAGACGCAAGCTCCACCAGATGCCCTACGCACCACGATACAAGGTAGCCGCTACCCTCCATATATCCATCTTTTCTGTTGGTTGCACCAATAACAAAGGCAATGGACTGTGCAACACTCGGTTTTTCTGCGATAACTAAATTCATTTTTTGTCGCTCCTTTCTTTGGGGGTAATGATAAGCTCACGGTAATGTTCATTTTTACCGCGAGCCTTTTCCTGTTTTTCTTTATGGGGAGAGGGCGGGTTTCCCCGCATTCCCCGTGGTTTCTGCATCATCATTTTTTCAAAGGGACTATCTGTAAAATAGGTCATTTGGTATCAACCTCCTGTTCGGTGTCCTCCGTATCATCTTCGGGTTCGTATTCTTCCTCAGTATCCTCGACCTCATCATCATCAAATTCGTACTCGTCAAGTTGAGAATTGCCCTTTGTTTTCGGCTTGTTTTTCAAAACCTTAAAGTAGTAGAACGCACCCCCGCCTAAAACACCTATAATCAAAAGCAGGGCAAGCATACCCATAGAGTTATTTTTCTTTTCGGGTTTTTCTGGTTCGGTTTCCACGGCAGTCTTACCAGAGCATTTTGTCAGATCGTTTTTGCATACAGGGCAGGAGGTGTTGACTGCTCCAGCAGTACATTTATCGGTACAGGAGCAAATCTCCGGCACAGGGGCGGCAGTGGCATTGTCATCAATAAGTGCCATGAGGTCAGCCTCGTCTACAAGGTTTAAGAAATAGACATTCTCCTTGTTACCATCACGGTCAATGACCAGATAAAAATAATTGCCGTTTTTTGACTGCATGGTGACAAACTGCTTGGACTTTGCCTGTTCACCATCAATATCGTCCACAAGGGTGAGGTTGCCATCGGGGGTAAGAGGTGCAGGGTCTGGTGTGGGTTCAGGTGTTTCTGTTACTTTGGGGGCAGGCTCGGTAGTGTCTTCGCCGCCGCCTGCAAAGGCAGTGGTGGAAAAGGCGGTACAGCAGAGCGTAACCGCAAGTAAGGTAGCGAAAATACGCATTTTAGTTTTCTTCATCGTGTTGTTCCTCCTGTTTTGGCATAAAAATAGGCACTTCGCTTTTTTCACGAAACGCCCTTAAGAATGTAGAAAGTTCCTCGGTATTCATTTTGGTACTGCGGATAAGCTCCACCATTTCGGTGTTCTCCAGTTCCGTCCTCTGGCGTTCCAGTTCACGGAGCTTTCCTTGCTGTTCAGATAGCTTTTCTTTGGTTTTTTCTATCTCTGCAATGATTTTACTTAATTGTAGGGCTGTCTTTAAAAAACCACCGGCTATGCCGGTGGATCCCAATCGCTTATAGCGTTTTTATAATAAAACTCCTCTGTTATAATAGGTATGGGTCTCAAACCGCACCAAAATAACAAAGGAGGTATCCATATGGATAAGAACAGATTATCACATACAACATGGGAATGTAAATATCATATTGTATTTGCACCCAAATTTAGAAGGCAGATAATATATGGAAACATTAAAGCTGATGTGGCAAATATTTTGAGTACGCTATGTAAAAGAAAGGGCGTAGAAATAATTGAAGCAGAATGTTGTCGCGACCATATACACATGTTGGTGAAAATACCACCCAATATTAGTGTGTCAGAATTTATGGGATATTTAAAAGGGAAAAGCTCACTCATGATATTTGACAGACATTCAAACTTGAAGTATAAGTATGGAAATCGAAAGTTTTGGTGTAGAGGATATTTTGTAGATACCGTAGGAAAAAATGCAAAGAAAATAGAGGCATATATCAGAAATCAACTTATGGATGATCAAGCAGAAGATCAACTGACACTTAAGGAGTATATCGACCCGTTTACGGGTGAGCCAGTAATTAAAGGCAAATAGTTAAGCCCTTGTAAGGGTTAGCCGGTGAAAGCGGTGCGGTTGGGGCTTTATTTCGAAGGGCCTTTGAGGCCTATGCCGGCATTAGTCCCTTACAGGGACAGAGCAAACCACCAGTTCACACTGGTGGTCCTGATTTTTTATTCATCTCAAACCTCCTAATTCATCAGTCCATATCCAATAATCACGCTGCTGTTTATGTCATAATCTCGAATACGGCAGGCATCGCCGCTATTGCCCTCTACGGTATAAACCCTCTGACCGTCTGTGCCGATGACAATGCCCACATGGTCAGAGCTGCCGTCACCTTCCCAATCAAAGAAAATCACATCGCCGGGGGCAATGTCTTTGTAATTACCGCTTGCCCATTGCCCATGCGACTTAAACCACGGAATACCCTGCGACTGGCAGGCGGCAAATCTCGGTTCACTGTATCCTGCTTGATTTAAGCACCATGATACAAAGCAGGCACACCATTCCACACGGCTGTTAAAACCATACCATGACCAGAACGGCTGTCCGCTCACATTGCCTACTTGCGACTTGGCAATGTCTACGATATTTTGATTGCCCTCTCGTGAGCCATCTTTGAAGGTAACACCGCTTAAATCGGTGGAGGGAGAGCTATTGCCTGTGCCGCCGCCAAAGATAAATGGCTTGTTTCCTCGTGTTTGCAGACAAATGCGATACTGCTCAAGCTGTTCGTCATTCAGTAATCGTTCCGCAATAGAACCGACAGAAGTGTTTTTCAATTTCACATTCAAAATGTAGTAATTGTATGGCACTTCCACGATGTAAGTATCGCTATGGGAATTTCCTTCGGCATCTGTCCATGTATCAGTACGGGTTTCGGTGCGGTAGCGGACTTCCACCACTTCGGTAATGGTTAGCTTATATTGCATATCAAAGACATGCTGTAATTCTCGGTTTACCTCACTGCTTGGCTTGTAATTCTGAAACAGGGCGGTGAGATAGGAGGCAAGCTCGTGAGGGTTATGCCCGATGGTATCAAGGTCATAGCGGTACTCGTCATAGCCTGCATACTGACTTTCAATATTGTCAATGCGGTCTTGTAAGCCATTTTCAAGGACAGTGTAGTTGTTGTCTACCGCAATAATATCCGCATCCTCTGAGGTGTAGGAGGTGGCTGCTACACTGTGTAAACCGCCTTGCAACAGAACCGTGCAAGATGATACTGCACACATGATAAAGACAACGAGCAAGCCGATGGCAGCGAGGATAAGAAACACTTTTTTGTTCTTGGTGATAAACTGAACTACCTTATCGGTGGCTTTTGCCGTAGTCTTTGCCGCTGCTTTTGTATTCTTGGCGGTGGAGCTTGCCGATGCAGCCGTATTTGCTGATCCGCTAAATCGGGCGGCAGCATACTGCTTTTTAATCGCTCGTTTTTGCTGCCACTTGGAAAGAGGGTTAGAGGCAGCCTCTGGATTATCCCGCAAGCTCTTTTTGTAGAGATAGTTGATTTCAGCCTTTGCAGTTGTCCGTTCAGCTCTGGCAAGCTGACGATAAGGTTTGAGCTTGTGGCTGCGATAGGCACTTTGCATCCGTCTTGCTCCAAACTCCAAAGCCTGCTCGGACTTATGCGCTGACTCCACACCCACATTGTCCCTTTCGCTTTCCCGTATCTCCTTATGGATTTTCGCCATCAGCTCCTGCTGTGGGATATTCTTTATCTTGCGAGAGAGCTTGGAGGGCGGTTTTGGCTTGTCGGTTTCCTCAAAATACAAGCGCACCTTTGGTTTGCCTGTGTCGGCATCAAAGGTGCGTTCTCTGGTCAGCTTTTTCTGTTGTGGAATATTTGCCTGTGCTTTTTCCATTTTATCCGCTGCTTTTACCACCTTTTTCATTGGTTTTTCAAGGGCTGGGTCGGTACGTTCTTCTTCGGAAAACTGCAAGCGGGATATTTTCCCAACGGGGCGAAACGGCTTCTTAGATTTTTTGCTCAAATAGGAGCCTCCTTTCCACGTAAAAAAACGCCTGCATCTCTACAAGCGGCTTTCACGCATATTCTATGATGTATTTTATCCCTGCTCCATTTCGTTTGGCTTGGTGGTCATAATACGGTACAGCTCTGTATCCTTGGGGAACTTATCGGCAAAGGGCAGAATAACATTCCCATAAAATAAAAGTCCCTCGCCCTCGCCGGAATGGGTCACATAGGAGAGTTGATGGGTGGAGATATTGAGCTGTTTGGAAAGGATTTGCCTGTCACCCGATGCTTGACTGAGCATATAAATGAAGTCGGAGTTTTCAAAGATATTCTCCACCTCACGAGAGGATAACAGGTCTTTTACATTCTGCGTAATGCCTGTCGGAATGCCTCCCCACTTACGAAAGCGTTTCCAGATTTCTACTGAATAGGCGGCTGTCTGTTCCTCTTTCAGTAGCAAATGGAACTCATCTATATAGTAGCGAGTGGAGCGTTTTTCAGCACGATTGACCGTCACTCTGTTCCACACTTGGTCTTGCACTACCAGCATACCGAGCTTTTTAAGCTGTTTTCCCAGCTCCTTAATGTCAAAGCAAACAAGACGGTTATTCAGCTCCACATTGGTACGGTGGTTGAAAACATTGAGCGAGCCTGTGACATAGATTTCAAGGGCAGCTCTGATGTGCTGTGCCTCTTTTTCCTCCTGTTCCTCCAGAGCGTGATAGAGGTCACTCAAAATAGGCATTTTTTCTGGTACGGGGTCAGCAAGGTAGTCATTGTAAATCAGACGGACACAGCGGTCTATGATACTTTTCTCCACTGGCTGCAATCCCTCCTTGCCGCCGACAATCAGCTCACAAAGAGAGAGGATAAAATCACTCTTTAAGGATAACGGACTTTCATCTTCTGAGTAGTTGAGGTTAATATCCATCGGGTTTACAAAGTCAGTGCTGGTGGGTGAGATTTTTATCACTTGCCCATTCAACCGCTGTACAAGGGGAAAATATTCTGCCTCTGGATCACAGATAATGATATCATCTGTGGTAATCAAAAAGGTATTGGTAATTTCACGCTTGGCAGAAAAGCTCTTGCCACTGCCCGGTGTTCCAAGTATTAAACCGTTGGGATTTTTAAGCTTTTTTCGGTCAACCATAATGAGGTTGTTGGAAAGAGCGTTCAGTCCATAATAAAGAGCTTCGCCGCCTGCTTGAAACAGCTCCTGTGTGGTAAAGGGAACGAAAATGGCGGTTGCCGAGGTGGTAAGACTGCGTTGAATTTTAATCTGATTTAGTCCGAGTGGAAGAGAGGACATCAATCCTTGCTCCTGCTGATAATCGAGCCGTACCAGAGTACAGTTGTGTTTTTGGGAAATCCCCGATGCTTGGAATACGATATTTTCAAGCTGCTGCTTGTTGTCGGCGGTGTTCATCACAAGGAATGTGACTAAGAACATTCGCTCATTGCGGCTCTGCAAGTCCTGCAACAGTTTTTTTGCCTCTCCGCCATAGGTGGCAAGGTCTGACGGAATGATATCCATATCATATCCTGCACGGACAGCTTTTTTCTGTTCTTCAATCTTCATCTTGTCGAGGTCGGTAATTTTTCGCTTGATGGTCTTAATCGCCTTGGTCTGGTCTACCGACTGAATGTGCATGGTGACAAGGAGATTGCTCTCCATGTCCAGAAAGTCGGCAAGCATACGGTCATTGATTTCGGGAGCGAGTATCTGCAAAAAAGAAACCGCCCCATACTTTTTGCCCATGCGGAATGTCCTGCCCTCACGAAACTCGAAAGACGGTGGGGCGATAAAGTCCTTTGTAGATAATCCCGATGGCACAAGCCATTTCCAGTCAAAGCGGAACGGCTCGTTGCCATCCATGCGGAGCATATTATGGAGCAGTCGCAAACGTTCTTTACCATCTACCGATTCCACCATTACTCCCAACCGCTTAAAACTGTTCCAGAGGTCATTTTCAATACGCTCCAGGCGGGGTTTGGCAATTTTGATGTTTTCTGCCTCAATACCAAAGGTGAGGTACTTGGTCTTTACCAGTCCGTTGTTGCCCTTGGCAAGCTGATTGTGGAGCATTTCCGTGTATTCGGTACGGATGCTGTTAAAATCGTCTGCCTGTGGCTTGATGAAAACGCTACTCTCGTAGTCCTCGGCATTGGCGGTCATATTGAGGAAGGAAAGCTGAAACCGCACAGAACTGTCAAAATAGTTGAGAAAATCGCACCAACTCTCAAAGATGGCGGTCTTGTCCTCATTTTGAGCAAGCTGATAGTTAATATCATGAAAGCGTAGGGTCTTGGTGTAGAGGGTATCTGTCACACGGCAAATGCCATCGGGATACATTCTCTGAAAGGGGATACTGTCCTGTGCAGATTTTGCCTTATTGTCCGAGTTTTTTGCTCTTGCGATTGCCGCCGAAATTTCCTTTTTTTCTGCCCTCGTGAGCTTGAGGGCTTTTGCTTTTTCTGCGTTCAACAATGTTTTTTACCTCCTTGTCTAATATGTTCTGCCTTTGTATAACAGTGTAGAAATTATCTGTCTGATACAGTCTTTGCTTTGAAGTGAAAAACCGTACCTCCAGATAGTGTTTTGCAATGACTTCCAACGGCTGACCGTGCTTTTCATACATAGCGAACATGAAAAGGGGCAGCATGGAGAATATCATTAAGAGAGACGCACCGCTTGTGCCGATGTTGTCCTTTGTGAGAAAGAACAGGGGCAAGCCGACAGCGAGAGCCGCAGAAAAACAAATGAGCTGCCGCTTGGTAAGGTTGAACATCACCTTTGTTTTCACGGTGCTTAAATCTTTGGGAACGGGTACATAAGCCATAAAAACTCCTTTCTGCTCTTAATGAGCTGAGAATATACTCTTTGCCAGTGAACCCGTCTTAAACAGGGTAAAGCAGAGCAAAATTGTGTACCCCATGCAAGTCCAGATAGCGGTGATAATGTCCTCATCGGTGGCGATGGACTGAACCAACACTGCATAAATACCTACGCACACCATAATAAGAAAGGCTTGAAAGCCGAGAGCGAGCATAGATTTCAGATAGTTCTGCCCCATGCCGCCCCATTCGCGGTTTGCCATTGTTGCAAAAGGAATGGGAGCGAGAGAGGTGGTCATGTAAATTTCAAGCATTCGCCCGTAGATGACCACAAAGATGCAAGCACTTAAAATGTGCATTGTTAGTCCAACTACCATACTTTGTAGCCAAATGCCTAAAAGTGTTCCCACATCCATTTCACCGAGGCGGGTTTCCATATCTGTAGTGACAGAGGTAATGTCGATATTGGTGTCCGTAATAATCACTCCGGCAGCACCCGATACAACGTGCTGTGACATATCAAAGATAGCCATAACGATGTTAAAGGTATTGGTAATCAGGTACACAGCTACAAAGGTTTTGAATATCCACTTGAAGAATATCCAAGTGTCGATTTCGTGCATATTGTTCTTTTCAATGACCATCTGTATCAGCTCGTAGCACATCACAAAGGTCAAGATAATGCCTGCAATGGGAATGATGACGGTTTCGGAAAGTGAGCGCACCATAGAAAAAATATCGCCATTCCATGCGGATGGGGTCATTCCTACATCGCCTGCGATTTCTCCAACTTGTGTGTTGACATTATCAAACATTCCAGACAAGTTACCCGTAATGCCATCAATTAAAAGGTCTTTGAGCCATTTTTCAATGGCTTCCCATAAAGAATCCATCAGGGTTGCCCTCCTTTCTTGCCCCCTCCAGCCTGATACGGAAGGGGGCAGAGAAGTTTACTGCTCTGCTCGGATTAACCGAACAAGCCAGACAAGAGAGGTACAAGTACCATGCCGATGAGGGCAACACCGCCGCCTGCCATGAGCTGTTTCATACCTTGAGATTTTGCACCGGGATTATCGTTACCGTAACCTTCCAAGAGGTTGATGACACCCCAAATTCCCAAGCCTGCACCAAGTGCGATTACCAGTGTCTGCAATACATCTATCGCTGAGTTAAAAAATTCCATTGTGTTTTCCTCCTAAAATTTGAATTGTTGTTTAAGGTTGTGTTTGAACATGAAAAAACCGCCTATTCAGCGGTTTCGGGATCGTCAGTGAGGTCGATTTCGTAAACATCGAAAACCTCATCGGGTTTGAGTTTCAGTTTTGTGGACAGATATTTTTCAATATCAAAGGTGTTTCTTTTATCAGAATCAGACAGGTATTTGTAATTCGGGTGCTGCGTAATATCATACTTGTCCGAGAGAAACGGGCGAACACCCCGAAGTTGTAGAATGCACTTGCCGCCGTCCATAACGGCAAGCTCATCCATGCTCATAAGCTCCTTTCCCAACTTTTGATAATTAAGCCCGTAACTTCTTTGTGTTCCTCTGGTATCGGAAGTGTTAAACATATCAATGGTTTCCTTGCCGAGAGTTTCCGACAAATCCTTGAGGGTGGTTTTCTCCTTTCCACCGAGGAACACCATGCTGTCGCAGTTGCCGATAATAGTGTCGGCATTGTCCTTATAGATAGCCTTTAACTGGCTCTGTGCCTGCAAAACGAGGCAAGCCGAGATCTCACGGCTACGAATGGTTGCCATCAGCTTTTCGAGCTTCGGTATCTGCCCGATGTTGGCTGCCTCATCAATCAGGCAACGTACATGGATAGGAAGTCTGCCGCCATACACATCATCGGCTTTATCACACAGGAGATTGAAAAGCTGTGTGTATGCCATCGACACCAAAAAGTTAAAGGTATCATCTGTATCACTGATGATGATAAACAGGGCGGTTTTCTTATCGCCCAAGGTGTCAAGCTCCATTTCATCGTAAGCGGTCAGCTCACGCAGTTCCTTGATGTCAAAGGGAGCGAGCCTTGCACCGCAGGAAATAAGGATAGACTTTGCTGTCTTGCCCGCAGCTAATTTGTATTTTTTATATTGCCTTACAGCAAAGTGCTGCGGGTCTTTTTCCTCCAAGCGATCAAACATGAGGTCAACAGGATTTTTAAAGTCCTCATCATCTTCACGCACCTCCGAGGCGTTTATAAATTCGATGAGGGTAGAAAAGTTTTGCTCATGTTCGGGAGCCTCAAAGTGGATATACCCGATGAGTGCCGTATAGAACAGGGTTTCCGCTTTCACCCAAAAATCATCTCCGGCTTTGCCCTCGCCTTTGGTGTTGGCGATTAAGGTAGTGACCAGTTTCAAAATGTCCTTTTCACTTCGCACATAGGCAAAGGGGTTGTAGTGCATGGATTTTTTGAAATTGATGGTGTTGAGTATCTTGATTTTGTAACCATACCGCAGGAGCATTTTTCCGCACTCTACCACGATACTGCCCTTGGGGTCAGTCACAACAAAGCTGACTGGATACTCTTTAGACTGGCATTGCATAAGGTTTGGTTTGAGCCAAAACCTGGTTTTTCCAGAGCCGGAGCCGCCTACAATCAGCACGTTCTTATTTCGTGCGTTCTTTGGACTTTTGGGGCGGCTTGACATCATCAGCCGCTCCGTTTGGGTGAGTATCACATTGTTTCCAAACACAGGGTCTGTAAAAGGTGCAATGTCCTTTGCGCTGCCCCATCTTGCAGAGCCGTACTCAATGCCCTTACGGTACTTTTTTGCATTTTTTCCTTTGAGATAAACCGCAAGCCGAATAGCAACCGCAAGCAGGATACCGATTAACATATCCTGTGGGTACAGGCTCGGCAGTGGATTTTCAAAGGCGGCGGCAAACCCATCGGTAAGGTTTAGCACTTTGCTTGCAAAGTCATAGCCTGTGGTGAGCCGCCATGCCTGCGGTACCTTTGTGAGCATCAAGCCGATAAAGATATAGGGCAGATTGAGAATAAGGAGCTTTTTTGTTTTCGTGTTCATAGGCTCTGCTCCTTATTTCTGTTTTTCACCTTGTCAGTGACAGCGTTTTTCACAAGCACAGTGAATTTCTTGAGCTGTGCAAGTACGGACGGTTTTTCAGCCTTTCGCACGGTCTTGGCGGTAAACTCGGTAAAAGCGGCGGTGAGAGCATCGGCATCCCTCGCCTTGAAAAAGACAAGGTACTTGGGTGGGGTCACGCTTTTATCTTTTTTGATGGCAAAGTCAACGCCGTATTTCTTTGCCACTCGTTCAAAGCTCTTGATGTTCTTATCCGTCACCTCAATATTGCTCATGCCTTGATTTTGCTCTGCAAGCTGCTTGACCGTCTGCTTGCCGTGGGGAATGGGGTCAGGACTGTCACGGCTCTTGTTTTTCTGTGCCTCCAAGAATTTCAAAATGGCGTTTTTTAGCGTTCTGCCTGTCAGCTTTGCCGTATTGATGGCAAGCGTAACCGACCTGTTTTCAACTTCTTCCTGCATAAGCAGTCCTCCTTTCCGTGATGTAGCTGGTAGTTTTCACTAAGGTGGAACTACCAACCACCGGAGCGGATATTTAATCATTCTTTGTTCGCCCCTGTCCTTTCACAGTGAGAATACCGTCCAGTGTGGTGGCGGTAATCCGCAAACGCTCTGCAACGGCAATGTCATTTTTCATGCTTTCATCCACAACAGCTCCGCAGACTACAAGGACATGGGAACGCCGTAGCATATCCCGTCCTATATCAATTCCATCCTTATGCTCTTGTGGGATTTCGTCGTTTATAAAAAGTGGTACAAACAACAGCGGACACATGGGCATAAAGCCTGCCTCATAAATTGTCCTGCAATATTTAGCGGCGTTTTCGGTGTTTTCAAACTCGTTATTGCTCCAAGCCGCCGTAATGTATGCCATAGGTCTTTTCATGGTAAAAAACTCCTTTCTGATTTTGGGTATGAAAAAAGACGTACCCAATCCTGCTTTGCAGGGAGGTAACGCCTTTTGTGAATAAGTTATCTGCCACCATATAAATCGTGGTTGACCAAAGCGGAATAGTAATTCCCAATGGTGGAGGGGGCATTGAACAATGTTGCAAGCAGATATCGCTTGATGTTTCTCACATATGTGGTGGTTTTCTGTAAGCACTCAAACACATAATCAATGTGGGAGCTGTCAAGCCGCAGGAGCTTTTCTTTTACAAGCCGTGCGGGGTATTCTTCTCCCGATATGTTTATGGTAGGTTTGGTGGAGCAGAGTGTTTCCACGATGATGTCCACAATTTCGTCAAGCCTTTCCTTGTCATGGGTTCTTTTGCTAAACTCGTACTCAAGGTTTTCTAAAACCAATTCTTTTAATTCTGTGATATTTTCGCATCCCATCCACTCCAATCCCATCTCAGTTTCTATGTCAGTGCAACTTGCAGGATGAGATTGATTAGGATTTGATAGTTCAGTAATAAATAAATTTTTATTTTCTTGATAAGTGTTTAATCTATTAGTATTTAATTGTGCGGGGTTTTCCAGATAAGGTTTATCCATATCCGGATTATCCAGATACGGCTTTTCCGTATGTGGTATGTCCGTATCTGGTGCAGGTGTATCTGGCTTATGTTGCGGCTGTTCATAAATGATGTACTCGGTGTCAGAGATACGCCCCTTGCTGTCACGGAGCTGATTGCGGATAATGTATCCCTGCTTTTCCAGTTCTCGCAGAGCAGAACCGATGCTGTCCACACCTTCCTTGCAGATTGCCGCAAGCCCTCTGGTAGTATAATTCCACTCATCGGGCAGGGATAACATCATAGACAGCAAGCCTTTTGACTTTAGCGTTAGGCTTGTATCTTTCAAATGATGATTGGACATCACGGTGTACCCACGATTTTTCTCTACCCGAAAAACAGCCATATTCCCTCAACTCCTTTCGCTCTTGGCATAAAAATAGCCACAGCATAACACTGTGGCAAAATCATCTGATTTCCTGTTTTGGCTTGTCATAGAAAATATCGCCTTTAAATACCTTGGCGTGTTTAAGGATTTTGCACTCCCCACGGCTTTGGCCCTCCAATGCTTTTTGATAGCCGTTCTCGGAGAGAAACAGCCGCATACGCTCACCTTTATTTCCAACGGGGGAAGAATGGCTTAAAACATCAAAGGTAATCATGTGTTGTGTGCCATCGGCAAATCGCTCCAGAGCCATAATGTCATGCCCTGCAAGGGTAGGTTCTCCCGACTTGATACGAGCTTCGTCAATCAGCTCACCAATGGTTTTCCCTGCGTTTTTACCACTATTCATAGGGTTTTCCTCGCTTTCTTTATCGCTCCTGTTGTTGTTGGCGCTTTTTCTGCCAACCTTCTAAAAGTTTGAGAATAGTTTCCTCCATTTTTTGCGGAGTGTAGGACTTGGGAAAATATTTGCGGAGCTTATCGCCTGTAAGCGTTACCTTATCCAGGTCGCCTTTCTTTTCCTCACTCATAATGGCGCACATGGCTTCAAGGGTGCATTTGCCTTCGGCACTAAACTTTTTAAGCCGCTGTGCCTGTGAGAGTGAGGGAGTAGCTTGTTCCATTTCCATTGCCTCAAGCAAATCTGCTTGTTCCTCTTTTTTCAGATACGACAACTCCACAGCAGGGTTAAGGGCAATTTTCTTTTCGTCCACCATTGAAAGCAATTCGGGGATCAGCTCGGTTAGGCGAATGTAGCGTTGGACTTGTCTGCCGCTATCACCGCTTTCTTTTCCCACTATATCAGCAGTTTCCAACTTCCCGACAACTTGTCGGGAAGTCAAATCCGACCTTGCCCCTTGCCGTTTAATAGCCTCTAGCTTCATCTTAAAAGCAAAGGCTCGCTCACTCGGTAGGAGGGTTTCTCGTTGTAAATTGCTGTCAACCATAATAATAGTGGCGGCATCATCGCCCAGATTTCGGACAATGACAGGCATTGTTTCAAGTCCTGCCAGTTCACCTGCTCTGTGTCTACGGTGTCCTGCAACAAGTTCATAACCTCCCTCATCACGGGGGCGGGCGATTGCAGGAACAAGTACACCATACTGCTTTACACTTTCGGCAGTATCAAACATAGCCTCATTGTCAATTACCTTAAACGGGTGGTCTTTAAATGGAAACAACTCTGTCAATGGTATCTCCATGACCTTTTCACGGTTGGCATCAGTTCTGCTTTCTTCGGTGGAAAACAAATCATCTGCTGATGTCAGATTTATGTTTTTGGCGGAGCTTTTCAATTTTTAACACCTCCTTTGTCAAATCTCGGTAGCCATCGGCAACCTTACCCTTGGGGTCATGAGAAAAAATACTCTTACCCTCGGCGCTAATTTCAGCAGCTCGTACTGAATGGGGAATGTCGGTGGAAAATATCTTCATGCTGCTCCCATAGGTTTCTCTTAGCAGGGTGCAGATGTCTTTTGCAAAATTGGTACGGCTGTCTACCATTGTCAGTAGGATACCGTCTATTTTCAACTTGGGATTGATCTGTCTGCGTACTTTACCGATGGTCTGCAATAGCTGTTCTAATCCTTTGGCAGGCAGATACTGTGCCTGTACAGGAATAATTACGCTGTCTGCGGCAGCAAGGGCATTGACCGTGAGCATACCGAGAGAGGGCATACAGTCTAAAAGGATAAAGTCATATTGTTTTTTAACCGTATCAAGATATTGCTTTAGGACAGTTTCACGGCTCATGGCATTTACAAGGGAGACTTCCATACCTGACAGCTCTATATTGGCGGGCATCAAGTCCACGCCCTCATGGTGGCTCAATATACCTTCTTTGTGCTGGAGAGGGGTGTCGGTTATCACTTTACCCATTACAGTGGCAAGGGTGGTATCCAGCTTGTCAGGCTGTGCGTATCCTAAACTGATTGATAAGCTACCCTGTGGATCAGTATCTATCAGCAAAACTTTTTTGCCTTCAAGTGCCAATCCAATGCCTAAGTTGGCACAGGTGGTTGTTTTGCCTACGCCACCTTTCTGGTTGGCGATGGCGATTGTCTTTGCGTTCAATTTTGTTCCTCCTTCTTCTGATTCTGGATATAAAAGAGCCATATCGCAAAATGCGATATGGCTCTTTTTAAGAATATTAATTTGATAAAATTTTTCACAAGAAATAAAATTGCTGTTTAACTTCTGTACTTCCATACAGAATATAATTTTTCTTATTTTAATTCAAATATCGTTAACTTCAAGTGATATTTCCGAAGTCTCAACCTCAATTTCATTCGCAATACGAATTGGTTCATAAATTTCAATATCTTGAGCAATTGCTTCAAATGAAACAGCAAGAGAGTACTTTGCTTTAAAAACGGATGACCAACCCTTGTGACCTCTCACAGCAATACAAAAAGCATCTGATAATTGATTAGATTTGATAATACACCAATCTTTTTGTAGTGTGCCTCGACTTCGTGAAAAATTGCTAATTATGCCTTGTCCAGGACTACGAGATTCTCCAATCATCCATTTAAAATTACCTTCATCTTCCACAGCTTTGCCTTCAATAAAAATCCTACGTGCAAAAGTATCTGCATGTTCACCATTTTTACTGCATACCCAATCCAACCATGTTGAGAGGTACCCCTTTAAATACCGTCTTGTACGTCGGGGTTTTGCAGAATATGAAAGAGTTACCTCAACAAGTATATCAAAATCTTCACCAGGTCTATTTAGTGAATCTGGAATTTTCATGCTGTAAATATGGGATTCACCTTCGCCTAAATACATATCATCTGAAGTAACAAGTGTAACGCGATAGTCGTTATTATGTGTGGCTCTATCAGCATTAGGAAATCCATAACCTAAATGTCGTAACTTATCTTGACAACCATCGGCATCTAACCCTTGACCAAAGTCAGGCCATCTCGCAGATTGAGCAACAAGTGCCCGATAAAGTAACGCTGAAGAATTAGGCATTACTTTTTCGATTTCAGAAATAATATGCGTCACCTTAGGTGCAGAAAAAGATGTACCAATCGCATCACTATCAAATGATGCCCCAGGTGGAGATTTGCGAATTAGCTCTGGGCATACCTCTTTTGGTGTTGTGAGAATAACATCATGTCCATCTTTATTTATTGCGTGTGTTCCTCCATATTCTACTACATCCGGTTTAATAGTATCCCATATGCCAGGACCAACTCTTGAAAACGAGGATATCTGCCCTTTACCTCCCATTGAACAAACATCTTCAGTTTCATAGTCGATTAACGAAACTGATCCAACTGTGAGGGCTTGAAGGCTTTGAGCAGGATTAGCTAAGCGAGCCAAATCACTGTTGAAGTATTCAGGGTAGGAGTGACCACTTTTTAGTAATGAACTTATTATTTCTGGAGGAATGTTACCAGCGGCTTGTACAAATAGAATATCTTGTTCATATGACTGTAAATCGATTTGAGCAGCCCATGCAGACATATGTTTTAAGCTAGTAAAAGAAAATTTTTCTCCAATTGAATGATTATAAATTCTTGATGGTTTCGGATTATCAGTGAAAAAATGCTTTACAACAGTTGGTACAACATAAGTAGGAGAAAGCTCCAATGGCATATTGTTGTGATTATCTAATACCTTTATATTGCGTATTTTACATGGCAATTGATATGTACCATCTCTTGGAATGGTATCTGGAAAAAGTATTGCTCCAGTAACCCTTGTACCATGTCCTCCTCCTGAAACTTCATCGCTCACATCTGTGGTATCTGGAATTAGACATAGTGATTCTTCTGAAATAATAGACGAGGAGATATATCTATGCCCTTCTTGGATACCGCTATCTATAACACAAACGATTGGAGCATCCTCCTCGGGGGAAAGAATAGTTGTATTAAGGCTATCGCGGTGTGTACCTTGTGTAGACATTTCCATGCTAATTTCTGGCGCATAGGTAACCTCAAAAATATATGGATAATTTAGAACAAAATCGCGCAGGCCCTTTCCACGTATTTTTAATCGGAATGAAAAACTATCCGTTTCATCCACAAACCCATCAGGTATTTCATGTTCATCATAGATTGAAAGAATTCTATGTATTTCATCTTGCCGCTCAGCTGCAATCTCGTCCCATTCTAAATATGCTTCAGTACATTTTATTTGCCATTTCTTATATCGTGCATCATAGTGCTCATCGGTCTCATTTGGCTTACGCTCAGGTTGTTTAGGCATAATAATAGTGCCACCGCAACTAATACCAATATCTACGATATAAGATTCAGAATCTTCAAGCGTTCCCCAATCTGAATACAGCTTTTCAGACAAAACCATTTTCAGGCGATCGTCATCTTCTTTTAATGCGTATATTTTTGCTGGAGTATTACATCGATTTTGAATCCCTTCAATAAATATGTCAGTTCGCTCATTTAAAACAGTTAAATCAGTGTCGTCAGATGCGACTAAAATAAATCCATCAGCAAGGGAGCAAACAATTTCAAAACCAAGTCCATAGAGAAAATCAACATCTGAAGTTGGATCGATCTCTAACAAAAATGGGATGCCTATATCAATTGGTAAAAACCCACCATTTGATAATTCCTCTCTTCTTTCATGCCAAAACCGTGATAATTCACCTGATCTTTGTTTCAAATAATCTCCATGGGTACGGCGATTAGTACGATTGGCAGTAGTTCGTGCATCCTTGCCCCCACCGCCACGAAGTTTTGGTTTTCCAGCATATTTAAAAGGCAATGGTAGATGCACAAATTCAGGATGATTAGCCATTTTCAACACCTCCTATTGATTAAAATTTAGCACTTTCCGAAATCGACTTATCAAAGTGTACTTTCTCTACCTTTTTGTTTCCTGCAAGTACGGAGTACTTAGCTGCTCGTTGCGCAATTAGTACAATATTTGCCGGCGAGTAGCCGTCAAGTTTTATTGATAATTCATTATAATTTATATCTGGTGACACAGGCATTGCAGAAAGGGTCATTTCTAAAAGATGTTTTATTTCATCTCTACCAGGCATTGGTAGCTCTATGACATCGTCAAAACGTCTGAAAAGTGCAGTATCTAGTGATACCTTTAAATTTGTAGTTGCAATGACAAGCCCTGGTGCATCATATTCATCTAAAAGAGTGAGCAGCATGTTCACAATTCGAGGGACTTCTCCAACATCTTGAGATGAAACTCTGGATTTAGCTATAAAGTCACATTCATCTAACAAGAGTACAATAGGCTCTTGTTTGCAGTAATCAAATACAGCTCTTAAATTAGAAGCGGATTCGCCGAAATATGATGACAACAATGCATCAAATCTTACCTTCAGCAAAGGTAGTCCTAGATTCCATGCCAAACGTTCAGCGCTAAGTGTTTTTCCGCATCCCGGTTCACCATGTAATAGAATCTTTTTTTTAGGAACAAGATTATATTTTCCTAATCTTTCTTTTGCTGCATATTCTTTCTCAATAGACTGCAAGCGCATTTCAACTGTTTCAGGTAAAACCATGTGGTGCTTAAGGTTTTCTCTTGAAATAAACGATGCTAATGGCGAATTGGCTCTACTTGTCGGCAAGGATGTCAATCCATAATTATTAGAAGGAGCTTTCCCTCCAAATGTAGAAAATCGTGGTTTTTCATTAACGGTAATATTTTCTAAAGAATCAGCTAACTTGCTATGACCCAGTTTCCGTTCTTCACTTATTATAGAATGAGCAATCTTTTTCAATGAACCAATATCTTCTGAAAATATCGCTTTGAAAAGTCGCTTCATTAATTCAGCTTTCACTTAACTCATCTCCTCCATATTCTATAGATTATACAAACTGATTTAAGCAAGCTATTTGTATTTTTCCAATGCTTTAAGAATATTTTCCGATATATTATTAGTTACACAGTAGTGCTTCAGTTTATCCATTGCTAAACGACTGGGCTTAGCTTTATTGTTTTCCCAACGGTTTAATGTAGCATAACTAACGTTTAGTTCTCTTGCTAAAGATTCTTGGGATATATTAAATTCTTTTCGGATTAACTTTATTATCTCATCAATAGTCATTATACGTCACCTCCAAAAATATTATAACATCTGTAATAACAGAATACAATAAATTTTGTCTAGTTAGTTCATTGGATTTGTTGTAATTCTGAGATGACAAAAAAGGTGAAAGTAAGATTATCTTTTAGTCAGAAAATGTGTAATCTTCATCAAAAAACTTTAAGACCCTTACAAATTCAAGTCTGGAATAGGTACCATATATAAAAGATTGTTCCTTACAGAATGTAAGAAGCAATCTTTTATATCCGTATTTAGTTTTCTATATTACTTCAAAATAAGTAAGTGCATCTTTAATAGCATCTACTTGAATAGGAGTGGGGTGCTTTCTTGGATTTTTCAATGTTTCAACTGCATTAGGGGCATCGTACATTGGTAGACCTAAACTTCGTTTCACTTCGGCAATATATGCTGTGTGAACTTTGAAGCTGTATTTTTCATCAATATATTCTTTAATCATTTTGTAAGTGGTTCGTGGTTTTGGGTTGTATGCCTCTGCCTTTTGAGCTATATTATTAAGAGTGAGGCTGTTTTGAACAGTGACTATACCATCAAGTGGTATCAATCCATCACCGTGTCCAAAGCCTACGGTAATACTAATATAACTGTCTGGAGCTTTGTGGGTTTTTGGTAATACCGTTGAGACTATTGTAAGACTACAAAGGCAAACTATATAGAAATCCTTGAATTTACGCACTTTGTAAAGATTTTTCAATTTGATGGAAATGGTACAAATTACAGAAACAAACAACTAATTGATCGTGTTAAGGTTTCAGTAGTGGTAGACCTCGTTAGTGGGAATACATGTGATAATGAAGACGAAAGTTAATTAAATAATGCTTATAAGCAGGTTATAGGGATATATGAATCATGTAAAATTGATTTGTATGTCCCTTTTTATGTATTGAAATTAATAATGATAGGAAGGAGTATTAGGGATATTTTGGGGCAAGGAAAAAGAGAGGTTCCCGATTCCCTCTCTTTACCTAAAGAAATATGTATTAGTGAAATAATTATATTGTAATTATAACAAACGTGGAATTATATGTCAATTAATGGAGGGCAAATATATGAGTAAATGTAAAGTTATTGCTATAGCAAATCAAAAGGGTGGAGTTGGTAAGACAACAACATGTGTAAATTTAGGTATTGGGTTAGCAAGAGAAGGCAAGAAAGTCTTATTAATTGATGCTGATGCACAAGGCAGCTTAACAGCAAGTTTAGGATTTAAAGAGCCTGATAGTTTACAGGATACATTAACCACAGTTTTATTAGCTACAATTAATGAGGAAGATATTGAGCTACGCGCAGGAATCCTTGCCCATGACGAAAATGTGGATCTTTTACCTGCCAATATAGAGTTATCAGCACTAGAAGTTACTTTAGTTAATGTGATGAGTAGAGAAACTACTTTGAAAACTTATATTGATGGAATTCGTGAGCAATATGATTATATATTAATAGACTGTATGCCTTCTCTTGGTATGATTACAATTAATGCATTTGCTGCAGCTGATACGGTGTTGATTCCTGTACAAGCGCAGTATCTACCCGTAAAGGGCCTTCAACAATTAATTCAGACCATAGGTAAGGTACGTAGACAAATCAATCCTAATCTGACTATTGAGGGAATATTGCTAACTATGGTAGATAGCAGAACTAATTTTGCTAAAGGGATAATCAATAAACTAGAAGAGGCCTATGGTAGAAATGTAAGAATTTTCGAACAATACATACCAGTATCAGTGCGTGCTGCTGAGACTAGTGCAGAAGGAAAAAGTATCTACATGCATGATCCAAAATGCAAGGTTGCTAGTGCATATAGTAACTTAACTAAGGAGGTTTTGGAAGATGAGTAAAGTAAATAGCGCATCCAAAGTAGAATTTCAGTCCTTTGATACCTTATTCGGTTCAAATAGTGTAGATTTCAAACTTGATGAGTCTGAGAAAGTGACAGAGGTAGAATTATCTGAATTATTCACGTTTAAAGGTCATCCGTTTCGTGTTTTAGACGATGCAAAGATGGAGGAAACAGTAGATAGTATACGAAAATATGGTGTCCTAAATCCTGCTCTAGTGAGACCTAGAGCAGGGGGAGGATATGAATTGTTATCGGGACATAGAAGAAAGCGTGGTAGTGAACTAGCAGGTTTAACATCTATGCCAGTAATAATTCGAGATTTTAGTGATGATGAAGCTGTAATTATAATGGTTGATTCTAACATTCAACGTGAAGATTTATTGTTTAGTGAGAAGGCTTTTGCTTATAAGATGAAAAGTGATGCAATGAAGCATCAAGGAAGTAAGGGTGATAAGAATACGGCTGATAAAATTGCTGAGAATGCTGGAGAGAGTGGTAGAACAATTCAACGCTATATTCGCCTTACCTATCTTATAAATGAACTATTGGATTTAGTAGATCAAAAGAAGCTTACATTTGGCGCGGGAGTAGATTTATCTTATCTAAAAGAAGAAGAACAAGATTGGGTATGGGAGGATATCCAAGCAAACAAGGTGTATCCTACGCCTCAACAAGCGGAACAACTAAAACAGTATAGTAGTCAAGAAAAACTAACAGCCGATATCGTACAGTTATTATTAGAAAATCATAAGTCAGTTCCAAGAAAAGTAGTAATTAAACAAGATAGATTAGCGGGATATTTTGAAAAAGAGTATACGAGCAAACAGATTGAAGAGATAATCTTTCAATTATTAGACGAATGGTCAAATAAACAACGGGGTGAATAAATGGAGAACTTAAACTTTAATTACTATTATGGCAGCCAAGCAGAGCAATTTTCTTTCTACCGAATACCAAAATTACTATTTACTGATGAATTTTTCGATAAAATATCCAGTGATGCCAAAATCTTGTATGGAGTCATGTTAGATCGTATGTCCTTGTCTATGAAAAATGGGTGGGTTGATAAAGAGAATAGAGTGTATATTATATTTACAATTGATGATGTAAGAGAAATGATGCATTGTGGGGAACAGAAAGCTGTAAAGTTATTAGCAGAGCTTGACAGTGTTAATGGTATTGGCCTCATTGAAAAAAAACGTCAGGGTTTAGGAAAACCTAATCTAATCTATGTTAAAAATTTTGTTCGTAATATTGAACAGGGACAAGTGCGCGAGTTCAAGAACTGTGAAAATGAAGAGTTCAAGAACAATGAAGATGAACAGTTACAGAACAGTGAAAATGCACAGTTCAAGAGTTGTGATGATGAAGAGTTACAGAACAATGAATATTCACAGTTCAATAACTTTGAAAATCATAGTTCCAGAATTGTGAATATCACAGTTCCAGAACTGTTAAAATCACAATCTAATAATACTAATATAAATAATACTGATTTTAGTAATCAATCTATATCTAATCTATCTAAAAGTGAAGTAAAAGAGATGGATATGATGGATAGGATCAGTGAAGAGGAAAAGTTGAGATCTAATACAGCACTACATTCTTCAGCGGAAGGGGGGAGTGTGTCTAAGTATATGCGATATATTAGACAACAAATTGACTACGATTGTCTTGTTGCAGATTTTACAAAAGATGAGATAGATGAGATTGTGGATCTAATGATTGAAACTATTTGTATTAAACGTGATACGATCTGGATAGCAGGAGCAGAACAGCCATATGAACTTGTTAAGAGTAAATTCATGAAGTTGAATGCTATGCACATTAGATACGTGATTGATAGCATGAAAGAGAATCGAACGAAGGTGAGAAATATTAAGAATTATATGTTGACAGCTTTGTTTAATTCTTCGTCGACGATTAATATGTATTATCAGGCAAAGGTGAATAGTGGAAATCAGGATTTAGACACCTATTGTTAAGGTGCAGAGGAGGATTAATATGGATAAAAGAGAATACAGATATTTTATTTCATGTAATGTTCTTATGAAAGTGGATGACAAGTTCATTACAAGTAGTTTGAATGAAGAGTTAATTAGAGATAGTGAAATTAGAAATATTGATGATATAAAAGAAATAAGTAGGAATATTGAAAGAGACCTTGGGTATCCAATTAATAGTGTAGTAGTAATGAATTATCAATTATTTTAGCTACTAATCGAAATTTAACAAGATAAATTAGGTTCGTTAAGGAGGACTAAATGACGATACAAAATATCATACTATACGCTTTTTCTCTAATACATATCTTTGTAATTATCTGTCTTTTTTGGTTTCAAGTCAGAATAACAAAAATATTTTTAAAAGAGGATAAAGAGTATGTTATTAAAAGTGCTGCAGCAATTATTTGTATTTGCATCGCACTAATAGCTATGGCATATGGTTTGGTCTCAGGTAATTATATAAAAATGCTTATAACTGCCATAGCAGATATTCTTCTTGCGATTCTCTGGATACACAAGGACAGTGACAAAAAAAATGCTCGCATAATGTCAGCACTATTTTGTTTTATGGGAATTATGACCTTAGTGTTCGGAATAGCAAGTAAAGTTAATGAAATTGGAGAATGTAACACTTGGAGACTGCATTGGAAATTGTGAATCACAAGAAGAGTAAATTGATATTTCCCTGAGTATCAAGAGAAAGGGCTAAAAATGAAAAGCTTAACAGAAATAAAAAATGAACTGAATGAAATAGCTAAGTTAGATGAACCACATAAAACAAGGAAATTAGTACAGTTAATGAATTATATGGAAGTAACCTATAAAGTTTTTATAATCAATCCAACTAAAGAACAGATGGAACAGCCAGAAGTAAGATTATATAGAAAAATTTCTGATATGAGAGAGCTTTAGTCAGTAAAATTAGGATTTTGAAAGAAAATGCTGAATTATGCAAAAGAACATTGACAATTAAATATTGATAGTTGAAAAAGTATATTATA
>ERZ781271.39-NODE-39-length-49889-cov-12.982783_pt1 | contig 49889 bp, 41 predicted proteins | sample MGYA00375849_ERZ781271 | MGnify/ENA primary metagenome ERZ781271 (study PRJEB29790, sample SAMN06051245) | human gut metagenome | host: Homo sapiens | place: USA: Cincinnati, Ohio | collected 2013-06-10 | study: EMG produced TPA metagenomics assembly of the Gut... | reverse complement strand
CGCACGGTGGTGTGAGAGGTCGGGAAATTTAGTTGAATTTCCCTCCTACTCGATTTTGGTGAATGAAGATGAATGAAAATGAACAATATGATGGCGGGAATGAATGAGTATGATTTTATATGAATGAATATGAATTAAAATGATAGAAAATGATTGACTATGAAAGAAAATGATGATAGAATATGACTATACTAGTAATGAAAATTCGTAGGGGGGACAAATATGCTAACACAGGAGAGACACAATCTAATACTACAAGTATTGCAAGAAAGAAAGGCTGTAACTGTAACAGAACTTACTAAAGAGCTAGATGCATCGGAATCAACAATAAGAAGAGATCTCCTTACACTACATGAGATGGGAAAACTAATCAAAGTACATGGTGGAGCAACAGTATTAGAAGATATAACATCGTTTGAAGCAGATGTAGAAACAAAATCATCATTGAATATTGATGAGAAGAATGAGATAGGACGTTATGCAGCCTCCCTAATAAAAGATGACGATTTTGTCTATATTGATGCAGGAACAACAACACTAAAGCTTGTTGACTATATAACGAATAAGAAAGCCGTCTATGTGACCAATGGTTTTGTACATGCTAAGAAGCTAGTACAAAAAGGTTGTAGGGCTTATGTAATTGGTGGAGAACTTAAGTTAGCAACAGAAGCGTTAGTAGGAGCTGAAGGTATTCATAATCTTAGAAAGTATAACTTTACAAAAGGATTTCTAGGAACGAATGGTATTAGTATTAATCAAGGATTGACAACACCTGAAATCGAAGAAGGTCTTATGAAAAAAGAAGCCGTAGCACGCAGCTATATGACATACATACTAGCTGATCATTCGAAGTTTGGTAAGGTTTCTTCTGTAACTTTTGCTTCACTTGATAAAGTGTGTATCATAACTGATTATGCACCAGATGATAAATATAAAGAAGTAGCCATTGTAAAGGAGGTATGTAAGCAATGATCTATACAGTAACATTTAATCCAGCACTTGATTATGTAGTAAGAGTAGAGCAATTAATAACAGGGCATGTAAACAGAACAACTAGTGAAGAAATCTACTATGGTGGCAAGGGAATCAATGTGTCAGTGTTATTACAAACACTCGGATTAGATAGTGTTGCGCTTGGGTTTATAGCTGGATTTACAGGAGAAGAGATTGAAAAGGGCGTCAAAGCACAAGGAATTCAGACAGATTTTATACGATTACCAGAAGGTATAAGTCGTATTAATCTTAAGATTAAATCGGAGAGTGAAACAGAGATTAATGCGAACGGTCCTTCTATTACGGAATCTGCAATTATTGAACTGTTCGAAAAGTTAGACAAATTAGTAGCGGGTGATACTTTAGTTTTGGCAGGAAGTATACCAAGCACCTTACCAGATAATATATATGAGCAGATTATGGAACGTTTATATAAGAAAGATATTCGAATTGTAGTGGACGCTACGAATGACTTATTAAGAAATGTTCTTAAATACAAACCGTTCTTAATTAAACCAAACAACCATGAACTTGGAGAGATGTTTGGCGTTACGTTAGAAACGGAGGACGATATTATTCGATACGCTTATGAATTGCAAAATATGGGCGCTCGTAACGTATTAATCTCTATGGCTTCGGAGGGAGCGATTTTAATAGATGAGAATAACATTGTGCATCGTATGGGGGTTCCAAGTGGTAAGGTTGTTAACTCAGTAGGCGCAGGGGACTCTATGGTGGCAGGATTTTTAGCTGGTTATATGAAAAGTGGTGAATATAGTGAAGCTTTACGACTGGGGACGGCTTCAGGGAGTGCGACAGCATTCTCGCCAGGACTAGGAAGTAAAGAACTGATTGAATCTTTGTTACAAAAGTTATAGAACTAGAGGAAAATTTGGCAGCTATTTAGTAGATAGTGGTCCATTTAATGAAGCTTATATCAAGTCATAGGAATGATAGGAGGTAGTAGAATGAGAATAACAGATCTTCTAAAAAAGGAAGCAATCGCTTTAAATGAGACACCAAATTCAAAAGGTGAAGCATTACAGATTTTGATTGATTTACATGCAAGCGCCGGCAATATTAAGGATAAGGAAGAGTACAAAGCAGGTATTCTTGCTAGAGAAGAGTTAGGAACCACAGCAATTGGAGAAGGATTAGCAATTCCACATGCAAAAAATAAAGCAGTTTTAAAACCTGGACTTGCAGCAATGACAGTACCAGAGGGTGTGGATTGTGATTCTATGGATGGAGCACCTAGTAACCTATTCTTTATGATAGCAGCGCCAGAACATGGTGGAGATGTACATCTAGAAGTATTAGCTAATCTTAACGTTATGTTAATGGACCCTGCATTCAGACAACGTTTATTAGAGGCGAAGACTTCAGAAGAGTTCCTAGCAATTATTAATGAGAAAGAGATTGAGAAATTCGGAGAACCTGAGAAAGAAGAAACAAAAGGTTATCGTATCTTAGCAGTAACAGCGTGTCCGACAGGAATAGCACATACTTTCATGGCAGCTGAAAGCTTAGAGTCGAAAGCTAAAGAGTTAGGATATACCTTAAAGGCTGAAACCAATGGATCAGGTGGAGCGAAGAATGTCTTAACGAAAGAAGAGATTGAAGCAGCAGATGGTATTATCGTAGCAGCAGACAAGAATGTTGAGATGGCAAGATTCAATGGAAAACCAGTACTTAAGGTTAAAGTTGCTGATGGAATTCATAAACCACAGGAATTAATCGATAAGATTATTAATAAAGAAGTACCAATCTATCATCACTCTGGAGATGATTCAGGTGATGTGAATGAAGAAAATGAAAGCTTTGGTAGACAATTATATAAGCATTTAATGAATGGTGTATCGCATATGTTACCGTTTGTTATTGGTGGTGGTATTCTAATTGCCTTGGCTTTCTTATTAGATGATTATTCAATCGATCCTGCTAACTTCGGTACGAATACGCCAATAGCAGCATTCTTTAAACATATTGGTGATACCGCGTTTGGATTCATGTTACCAATACTAGCAGGTTATATCGCTATGAGTATTGCAGATCGACCAGGGTTAGCTATTGGTTTTGTTGGTGGATCCATTGCTGCAACAGGCATGACGTTAACAGCAGCAGAAGGAATTCCTGCCGGGTTTTTAGGTGCATTATTAGCAGGTTTCATTGGTGGTTACCTAGTAGTTGGTTTAAAGAAACTGTGCAACAAGTTACCTGATAGCTTAGAAGGAATTAAACCAGTATTGTTATATCCTCTCTTTGGTATTCTACTAATTGGCTTGATTATGTGTGCCATTAACCCAGCAGTAGCAGGAATCAATACAGCGTTAACTGATGGATTGAATGCAATGGGTAACGGAAGTAAAGTACTACTTGGCTGTGTTGTAGCAGGAATGATGTCAATTGATATGGGTGGACCATTCAACAAAGCAGCATATGTATTCGGAACAGCAGCGATTGCCAGTGGCAATTATGATATCATGGCAGCAGTTATGATTGGTGGTATGATTCCTCCATTAGTAATTGCATTATCAACAACTTTCTTTAAGAATAAATGGTCAGAAAAAGATAGAAAATCAGGTGTTGTAAACTATATCATGGGATTATGTTTCATCTCAGAAGGAGCAATTCCTTATGCGGCAGCAGATCCTATAAGGGTAATTCCTTCTTGTATAATTGGATCAGCAATAGCTGGAGGTATTTCAATGGCAATGGGATGTACACTTCGAGCGCCTCATGGAGGAATCTTCGTATTTCCTGTAGTGGGTAATGTGTTGGGTTACATTATAGCGTTAGTAGTAGGATCTGTAGTTGGTATGTTAATTCTATCATTCTGGAAGAAACCAATTAGTAAATAAACATAAGATTCACTAAAGCATAAGAATGATAAATAGAGATATAATAACTGAATGAAATAAAATTATAGACTTATGATATATCTGTTTGATTTGTAACAACTTGTAATTAATTATAACATTAAGATATAAAGGAGATAAAAACATGGTAAGTAGAAAATACACAATCAAAAATGAACAAGGACTTCATATGAGACCAGCTGGTTTAGTAACAAAGGAAATGATGAAATTTAATTCAGATGTTAGTTTTGCAGTTAACGGAGCAACAATTAATGCAAAAAGTATTATGAACGTAATGGCAGCTTGTATCAAATGTGGTACAGAGATTGAAGTACAGTGTAATGGAGCAGATGAGGAAGCAGCATTAGCTAAGTTTGATGAATTATACAACAACGGATTTGGTGAATAAATCCTAGGTTGATGGCGCGTCGACATAGGTAGATAGGAGGTATTGCTATGTATCATGGCATTGCAGCGTCTGCTGGAGTTGGTATAGGACATATTGTTTTACTAAGAGAAGCAGTAATTGAATATGATAAGGACAAATCAGTTGACGTAGAAGCAGAATTAGAACGATTCAAGAAAGAATTGGAAGTATTCACTACGAATACAATGCAAGTTGCAGAAGATGTAAGAGAGCGGATTGGAGATAAGGAAGCAGAAATTATTGAAGGACAAGTTATGATTATATCTGATCCAACCTTGAAAACAGAAGTAGAAGCAGCAATCAAATCTGGCAAATGTGCTGAACAAGCGATGGAAGAAGTTTGTGACACATTCATTCAGATGTTCTCAGCTATTGAAGATGAGATGATGAGACAGCGTGCAAGTGACATCCATGATATCAAGACACGTTTCTTAAAACAATTAATTGGAATTCATGATGTAGATATAAGTAAAGTACCAGCAGGAACGATTCTAGTAGCACGCGATTTGACTCCGTCAATGACTGCCGGAATTGTGAAAGAGAATGTAGTTGGTATCATAACGGAAGTTGGTGGTGTAACTTCACATTCAGCAATCCTAGCTAGAGCTCTAGAAATACCTGCGGTTTTAAGTATAGAGAACTGTACTACAAACTTACGAGATTCTGGGCAAGCCATCGTGGATGGAGATAAGGGGATTGTAATTACCGATCCTTCGAGAGAACAAGTAGAGGAATATGAAGAAAGATATAAGAAGCATCAGCAAGAGAAAAAAGATCTATTAGCATTCCAAGGTATGAAAACAAAGACTGCCGATGGGATAGCGGTTGAGTTATTCGGTAATATTGGAACGCCAAAGGAAGCGAAGACGGTTGTTGAATCTGGCGGTGAAGGAGTCGGTTTATTCCGTACAGAATTTTTATTCATGGACAAATCCTCACTTCCTTCTGAAGAAGAACAATTTGAATCATACAAAGAAGCTGTTATAGCAATGAATGGAAAGCCAATTATCATTCGTACACTTGATATCGGTGGAGATAAAGAGATTCCTTATCTGGAGATCCCAAAAGAAGACAATCCGTTCCTAGGATATCGAGCAATTCGATATTGTCTAGATCGACCTGAGATTTACCGTGCTCAGTTACGTGCGTTGCTTCGTGCTAGTGCATTTGGTGATATACGAATAATGGTGCCACTTGTAACTTGTATGGAAGAAATCCGAAGTGTGAAAGACTTACTTAAGAAGTATATGAAAGAATTAGATGCGGAAGGTATTGCATATAATCCGAATATTCAAGTTGGTGTAATGATTGAGACACCAGCCGCATCTCTAATAGCAGATTTATTAGCGAAGGAAGTCGATTTCTTTAGTATTGGAACTAACGATTTAACACAGTATACGATGGCGGTTGATCGCGGTAATGCTAAGGTTGCAGCATTGTATTCTACTTATCAACCAGCGGTTTTACGTAGTATTCGTGGGGTAATTCAAGCTGCAAAAGCAGAAGGTATTATGGTAGGAATGTGTGGAGAAGCTGCCAGTGATAGAAGATTAATACCCTTACTTCTTGCATTTGGCTTAGATGAATTCAGTGTGAGTTCCTCAGCTATTCTAGCTACAAGAAAGGCTATTTCTGAGATTTCACTTGATAAAGCAAAAGAGATTGCTGAGAAAGCATTGCAACTTACTACAGAACGAGAAGTGTTTGAGTATCTTTCTCAGAACATGCAATAGCATTATTATATTCCCCAATCAAACAATTAATATAGATGTGTATACTATGCAAAAAAGGACAATTTCCGAGAGAATTGTCCTTTTTTGTAGTGCGTCCAGCATGGGTGCAATCTAATGAGTTAAAGCCTATACGTTCTACTTATTAGTGTTATTCATTAATTTGTAATTTAAAGAAACTTTCTTTTGGTGTGATTAGCATACGATAAATCTCGTGTTCCCAGGCAGTTTGTAATCTTGCATCTGTTATCTCGATCTCTTCAATAGTAAGATCAATTTCTGTAAGAATAGATACGGTCCCTAGGTTACCGATTTGAATCGTTGTTATATAATCAGCTGAATTGCCGAAGTGGATAACGCGAGGTTTTTCATAGGTCATTAAGCTTATTACGACTTGTCCGGCTTCATTAGAATCTAACTTAAAAGAGTCATCAATTGTAATAGAAGAATCTTTATTAAAGGTTACAAGACGTTGATACGTTTGAACATCAGCTTCTTTTGAATAGGCAGAAGCGATATCCATACGAATATGACAGTCGTTATTTGCTAACGAAACATCAACATTAGTAGCACAGTAACTAGTTCCTGCCTCTTGCATCATTCCGTTAATTGTTGGAAGATTGTGATACGCTGATTGCATAGTCCAGATTTCATATCTTCTTGGTGAGAATGTTTTTTGACAGTATGTCTCAACACCAACATCGATTATGAAAGGATTACCTTCTTTGTATATGGTAAAACTTCCAGTATCATTATGATTGTGGCTGTCACCGTTATCACCTGCTTTAACAGCTAGACAGTACTTAGAATCTCTGGCAATGAAAAGCCCAACACTTGAATAATAGATGTCAGGGTGAAACAGTTCTTCATCCGTTAGGTAGTTTTTGATTTCAGTAACTGTGAATGCATTCTGTAAGCGGTAATATAGATTGATTTCGTCTGGAAGGATAAGATCATTTGAGGCGTGGAAATCCTGTGCTGCAAATTGCATCATTGTAGGAGTATTAATTCGTTTAGCAAAGAGGTATTCTCTAACACCTGCCCGACCAGCAACAGGTGAGCAATCAGCAAAATTGGTATAATACTTGTCATGAATATGTACATTCATTATGTAAGTAGCCATGTTCTTTATTTTTTCATCTCTATAGACATTAATAAAGAAGTTGTTGGTAATAGCATTCAAAATCTCAATTGTGTTAAAAAGACATAGACCGGAATGTCGGTAATACTGGGCACCTTCATCGCAACAACCATCATCTCCATAATCTTTCATGAAGTAGTCTACACTATTACACGCCTTTAGGAAGACTTGTCCCATAAAAACAGGATCATTAGGTAGTAAGAAAACAGATAATAGGACGTTTTGTGTACACCAGATTGTCCAGTTACACATTGGCTCATCTCCATTGCCCATCCACCAGAAGTGTTTAGAGAGATAAGGTGCGTATATTCGGTACTGTAATTCGTTCCGTATTCTTTTGGTTATGAATGGACTTATAGCGTTGAGCTTATCTACTAATAAATAGTGAATCGTCGCTAAAAGTGCCCCTGTTTCGCACGAGAATAGATCAAGAACGGGATCGGTCGAATCAGGTAACGGTAAGCAAGGGGTATCTCTAATATAAGAGTTATGTGCTGGTAGTTGCCATGCAGATTCCTCACATATTGAGAAGATGCCGTTAATAATGTCATCTATGAATTCACCAGAATCAGATGCGCATTCAGCTAGAACTAATGCATTAAGCGCACGTCGTTTATTAAAGTAAATATCTTCATAATTGGAACGATTTCCAATTCGTGTAAAGTCTAAAAAGAGGGTTGCTGGTAGGGGAGCAAAGGAAAAGGATCTGAAAGAACGTCCCGCTTCAATGGTAGATTCTTTCCATATAGGATCAAGACAATTCCATTCTTTTCTTTGTGTAGCAGTAGCGTAAGGTACAAAATTAGTTAGCGTTCCTTTGTAATTTTTAGCAAATTCATAAAACATAGTATGTCCCTTCTTTTATATGATAGGTGAGTTATTGGCTTGCAGATAGTCTCTTGGGGAACATCCTTCAACCTTTTTGAAAACTTTACTAAAATAAAATGCATTCTCAAATCCTAATTGGTCAGCAATTTCATAGATTTTATAGTTACCAGAAGCCATCATGAGTTTGGCTTTTGAAATCTTCCGATTTGTTATGTACTCGGAGAATCTTATATTGGATTCCTTTTTGAAAATCAGACTGAGATAATTTGGAGTAATACCAAACTCGGAGGCCGTTTCATTCAAGGTTAATTTCTCGTCAATATGAGAATTAATATAGTCGATAATGTTGTCAACCAACTCCTCTTTGGAAGATTTATGGTGACTTTGTAGGTGTTTGCATAAGTTAACCTGGAAGAATTCTAACCAGGATAATAATTGATCCATCGTAGTTTGCAGATAGATAGAATGATATCCATCTGGGTAAGAGGAGAAGATTTTATTGATTATAGCTTCTCCATCAGTAAGGAGCGAAACGGATAGATATAGGATATTACATGCTGCATCCAGTGCTTGGATATATTTTGTAGGATGCATTCGAAACAATTCAATAATCTCTGATATTGTATCGGAGAAAGCAACGGCATCATATTCCTCAAAAGCTTTTCGAATAGACGCTTTGAATAGACTTAAATTGAAGATGTTCGAATCAATTTTGTGAGAACCCTTTATTAATGTATCATACATAAGCAGTTTTTTTTCTAATGTAACATAGGTGTTAATTTGGCGAGCATTCTCATACGAATCCGCAATTTGAAGGGGTTCTTCATATTGTCTACCAACACTTGATAATATCCAAACATTAAAGTAATTATGAATCATATTGCTAGCAGATGTAAGTGCTTCTTCAATCAGAGCATTACATTCCTCTACATTGGTATTCGGTAATAGAAATATAATGCAAAAGTGTTTAGTGTCTAATGAAGTACAATAGCAAGTTACGTACTTGCTCACTATGTTTTGTAGCATCTCCATAGCACTAAAATACAGATCCATTGCTTTTTGTGGATTTAATTTCTCTACCTGTTCGGGTATTATATTACATAGACTTACTGCGTAACTTTTAGCTTTAAAATCAATGGAGAGTGCCTTTGCCTCTTCATGGAATTCATCATTGGACTTGAATAAATTATGAAGGAGTGAGATGAAGAACTTATCATGAAAAGCTTTAAAGGCTGTTTCCGTCTTAGGTATTGAAGCAGTATTATTCTGTTCTTCTAGTATTTGAAGCGCTTTTTGAAGCACTTCACGTAAAGATTCTGCAGTTAATTCCAGTTTTACAAGGTAATCGATAATACCATATTTAATAGCTTCTTTAATAAAACTAAAGTCCTCATAACTAGTAAGAATTATAAATAGTGGTAACTTTCCGTAGAGTTCTCTGCAATTTTTGATTAGCTCTAAACCATTCATAATGGGCATTCGAATATCAGTGATAACAATTTCTGGCATATATTCTCCGATATATTCAAAAGCTTGTTTTCCATTCTCTGCAGTGCCACATATGTCTATACCGAATTCATTCCAGTTTATGATTGATTTAATTCCTATCTGTACAAGAGGTTCATCATCAACAATAAGTAGTTTATACATCTAAATCTTACTCCTTCCAAGGTCTCATTCATATCATTGTCCCAGTAATTGATCTGGTGGTATAATTAATTTTGGTATTAAAATTGTTATTATTGTGTACTCACCCTCTTTACTTTGAAACTGTAGTCCGTAGTTAGCACCAAAAGCATACTTAATTCGTTGGTTTACATTTTTAACACCAATCTTTTTAAATAAGCCAGAACTAGAATTATCGTTATTAGTTAAAATAGAAGATATTTGTTCTTCAGATAGTCCAATTCCATTGTCTTCTATGGTAATTCGAATCGTTTGATCGTCAAGGTATTCAATGGTTATTAGTATCTTACCAGCAGATCCTTTTGGTTCAATACCATGAAAGATTGCATTCTCAACCAATGGTTGTAATGTGAATTTGGGAATCTGGCATTGATATAGTTCTTCGTTTTTTACATTAATATCTAATCGAATTGTTCCACCATAGCGGTAATTTTGAATGATAAAATAGTTATTAAGTAAATCTAATTCCTGTTGTATAGATATGATTTGATTGGCATCCTTCGATACAGACTTCATCAGCCGTGATAAAGAAGTAGTCATCTCTGCTATACCTGTAGCATTCTGGATAGTAGCCATCCATTTTATCGAATTCAAAGTATTATAGAGAAAGTGTGGGTTAATCTGGCTTAGTAACATCTGATATTCCAAAGATTGCCGTTCTTTTTCATCTTGTATCTTATCATTAATTAATTCAACGATATCACCGGATAGTTTATTAATACCAATGCCGATGGTACCAAGCTCGTTATTCCATTCGATTTCTTTGTCGATGCTAAAGTCACCTTTTGCAATACATTCGATTTTTTCTTTTATTTTATGGATTGGTCGGTTAATCTTTCTATTAAGATAGATTAACAAAAGTACACCAAGTAACATTACGATTCCAACGACTAAGACTATTATTAGTATGTACATGGATTTTTGCTGATTAAAGACACTAGCAGAGATTGTTTGAGAAAGTGACCAACCACTCAAATTACTAGTATAAGTAACCAGTGTTTCTTTAGTACCTGATTTCGTTCGAATAGTACGTATGGTTGTCTTACCAGGCTGTTGATTTAATGAATTAACAGCGTCTAAATCATTTGTTAACAAGAACGTATCGTTACCAATTAAGTAAGTCTTGTCTTCAATCGTTAGATACACCTTACTATCACTAGGAATCGAATACAAATCGAGAACATCTGTTAAGATGTTTGAAGTTACACTTATGAATACCCAGCCTACTTTATCAGATGTATTTTTGCTATAGATCGGACGAATAATAGGAATAATCAAATCCTTTGTGTTATCGCTGTATTCATTATTTAGTAATCCAATCCACTTGATTGAGAATGAATTATAAAGTTCATCAAAATAGGAGGATTCTTGTATATTCTCTGATATCTTAGTAGCTTTCGTAGTGCTTCGACTGGCTGTTTGTATATACTTACCTTCGAAATTACTAACCACGATTCTTTCTATATAGTAGTTGGCAAGATTATTCCTATATTCTTCATTTAACCGGTTCCACGCTTCTAGTAATAACTTCTTGTTATCATCTTCATTAGCAAGATAATTAGCTAGAATGTTATTCACGCTACACCATCTGGCTAATGTTTGTACATCTGTCATATTCGCGGTAAATGAGTTCATTATTAACTGCAGATTCGACGAAGTAGAGAGCTGCAAGCTGTTTTTTAATAGAGATTGGAAGGAAATATAGCAAATAGAAGAGATGGAAACAGATAAAATTAAAGTAAATACCATAGTTATTTTAATAATTGTAAGTTTTATACTGCGTGACTTGTAATATTTCATCTTTTGTACCTACCTTACCAATAAGATATATTTATGATATACAAGTAATTGTTTAATGTCAATAAAATTGAGACTGTATTTTCAGGAAAATAAGGCAAAATACTGGTAAGAGTAATTAATTATATGTTTTGAAATAAATAGTATATGTTATTTTGAATAAAAACGAAAAAAACACTAAAAAAGATTAAATATTGAATATTATGATAGAAATATTACATTTTATAAACAATTTAAAAACTATATAATAAATTCATGGTTGAAGAATACATACAACTGTATTCCACAAAAAGGGAGGTCATTGCTTAACAACCTCCCGTAAAATAAAGGTTTTAAAAAAAGTAGTGTTTGACACTACCCAAAATTTCTAGGAGGGTATTTTATGAGAAAAGGAAAGAGAATTATTAGCTTAGTACTAAGTTGTGCATTAGTATTAACAATGTTTACTGGTTGTGGAACTAAGAAAAACGACAGTAAAGAAGAAACAAAAAAAGAAGATGTAGCAACAGATACTACAGGCGAAAAGACTAAAATCAGATGGGCTGTTTGGGACGTTGCAGCAACTCCATATTATCAAGTACTAATCGATGCTTATGTTGCAAAAAATCCTAATGTAGGAGTTGAATTAGTAGACCTTGGTTCACAAGAGTACACGACAGTATTAGCAACTCAGTTAGCAGGAAACGATACAAACTTAGATGTTGTTACTATGAAAGATCTCCCAGGATATACAAACTTAGCTGCTAAGAATGTATTAGAACCAATTGATACAAGTTCACTTGATTTATCTGTATATGGTGGTATTACTGATCAAATTAAAGTCAATGACCAACTCTATGCATTACCATTTAGAAATGATTTCTGGGTAATGTACTACAACAAAGATATCTTTGATGCGGCAGGTGTTGATTACCCAACTAACGATATGACTTTTGAACAATATGATGAATTAGCTCGTAAAGTTACAAAAACTGATTTAGGTAATGAAGTATATGGTTCTCACTATCATTCATGGAGATCAACAGTTGAATTATTTGGTATTCTTGATGGTAAACACACATTTATTGATGGAAACTACGATTTCTTAAAACCATATTATGAAATAGTTTTACAACAACAAAAAGATGGAGTTTGTCAAGATTATGCAACAATAAAGACAAGTAGTTCACATTACTCTGGTGCATTTGCTCAAGGTAACGTAGCTATGATGAACATGGGGTCATGGTTTGTCCCAACATTAATCGAAAAGATTAAAACTGGTGAATATTCAGATATCTCTAATTGGGGTCTCGTAAAGTATCCTCATCCAGAAGGAGTAGAACCAGGCTCGACTGCAGTAATTATGACTTCATTAGCAGTAGCGAGTGCTTCTAAGAACAAAGAAGCTGCCACTGATTTCATGAACTTTGTATGCGGAACAGAAGGTGCTGAAGTCTTGGCATCAACTGGAAATTTCCCAGCTATCATAACTGATGACATAATTGAAACTATCTCAGGAAGGGAAGGATTTCCAGAAGATGCTAACAGTGCAGAAGCATTAAGAACTGCTAACATTTACCTTGAAATTCCAATCTCTGATAAGAGTGGAGAAATTGATGTTATCTTAAACGACGGACATGATTATATCATGACTGAGACAATGACAATTGATGAAGGTATTGCTTATATGAACGAAGAAGTAGGTAAGATCCTTAACAAATAGTCAATAGGAAAAGCAAATAAAGGCTTGATAACAAAACTTGCTCTTAATAATCTGTATAGATATTAACTATTTATTAACTATTAAAGTAATATGTTATTGGCAGGGTCAGGTGGTTTTTAACCACCTGACCAAAAAAGAACAAGGTAGCTAATTAGTTACAGGACAACAAATAGTGACAGTACTTTGCTAATACATGTAGAAATGTTAGTTCGGGTGTCAAAAGCCAAATAATCAGGCCACGAAAGTAAATATTATCGATTATTATAGGTACTATGACTTTTGATACCCGAACTAATATTATGCCCAAATGTTATGGCAGTATATTAGAAATACGAAAAGGAGGAGGTAGGCCATAACTGGCTTATGATCATATGAAAAATAGAGAATTATCTTTACAAGAAGCAGAAGAAAAGCAAAAAAAATTAAATGAGCTTAATGCGAAGATGAAGCAGCTTCAAGAGAGATTGATGACAGAATTCAATACTTGGGGGCTTGATAGTAAGAAGGATAAAGACAAGATTAAAGAAAAAGATAAACTTCTCAAAGAGATGCAAAAGACGCAGAAAACTATAGAAAAATTAAAGACAGGTAAATTACTTAGTAGAGATGCAAAACGTAGTTTAGTAGCTTACTCTTTTATCGCACCAAACTTTATAGGTTTTGCAATATTTACTTTGCTTCCTGTTATCTTTGCATTCATATTAGCATTCATGTCATGGGATGGTAATAATCCAATTCAGTTTGTCGGCTTAGCAAACTTCAAACGTTTAGCAGATGACACTCGTTTCATAGCAGCATTTAAGAACACGATTATATATTGTGTTGCAACCGTACCGTTCACACTAGCAGCAGCTCTTGGATTAGCAGTCTTATTAAATAAGAAGATAAAAGGTAGAGCAATCTTTAGAGCTATTGGATTCTTCCCATATGTAGCTTCCTTGATAGCAGTAGCAACAGTATGGAATAATATTTTTAGCCCTGGTGCTGGTCTTGTTAACGTTATCCTTAGTAATTTGGGAGTAGCAAAACAAAACTTACCAGGTTGGGCAGCTGATCCTAATTGGGCAATGTTCACCGTAGTAGCATTCAGTGTTTGGAAGTCTATGGGCTACTATATGGTTATCTATCTTGCGGGGTTACAAGGTATCTCAGGTGAATTATATGAAGCAGCAAGCTTAGACGGTGCCAATGCATGGCAAAAATTCAGGAATATTACATGGCCACAATTGAAACCAACTACATTCTTTGTAATCATTATGCTTACAATTAACTGTTTCAAAGTATACGATCAAGTGTACATGATAACACAAGGTGGACCGGGTACATCAACATTAGTTCTTGTATATCATATCTATCAAACCGCATTTGTTACTGCAACTGATTATGGTTATGCAAGCGCGATTTCAATGGTATTGTTTGCACTGGTATTATTAGTAACCGTAGTTCAGTTCAGAGGAGAGAAGAACTATGCAAATGACTAAAGAAATTGAGATACAGGAGGTGGCATAATGATGAAGAAAAGCAGTAAACGTAAAATTAATAAGGTTTTATTATATGTTGTACTCATTACAATTACAGTAGTAATGTTGGTCCCATTCTTATGGATGGTGTCAGCTTCACTTAAATATGATAAAGACATATTCACAGTACCAATAAGATGGATTCCTGAAAATCCAAAATGGGATAATTATAAAGTAATATGGACTAAGATTCCTCTTATGAAGTTTGTATTAAATACTTCAAAGATTACATTAATCGTTACTGTTCTACAAATATTAACAAGTAGTTTTGCTGCTTATGCATTTGCAAAATTACAATTCAAAAGTAAGAATGCTTTGTTCCTTGGTTACATAGCAACCATTGCCGTTCCTTGGCAAGTATACATGGTTCCTCAATTTATCATGATGCGTTCAATCGGTTTAAATGATACACATCTTGCAATCATATGCTTACAAGCATTCTCAGCGTTTGGTGTATTCATGATGAGACAGTTTTACCAAGGAATTCCGGATTCCTTATGTGAAGCAGCTAGAATTGATGGTATGAGCGAGTATAAGATTTATAGAAAGATTATGCTTCCACTATCGAAACCAGCATTATCAACATTAACAATATTCACATTCGTTGCAACATGGAATGATTTCCTTGGACCAAGTATCTATCTTACTACAGAAAGTAAGAAAACATTACAGATTGGTTTGCGTATGTTTATAGGGCAATATTCATCTGAATATGGATTAATCATGGCGGCTTCTGTAATATCATTAATTCCTGTATTGATTGTATTCCTATGCTTACAAAAATACTTTGTAGAAGGTGTAGCTGCAACAGGTATTAAAGGATAATTAAACTCAAACTAAGTAAGAGGTGTAAGGGGGATACTGCCACTGCACCTCCTATTTTGTTTTAGGCTGATACACCAATACAAAGGACTTTGAGAAGACGTGTAGAAAACAATACATATATACGCATAATCTGCGAGAAATACTGAGGGAAAAGGAGGCGTTTCAATGAAGCGTTCAAAAAATAAGGGGTTTGGGGTTAGGATTAAGATGACCTTTGTTTTTTTATTATTAATTGTTATGATGATATGGATGGGAATTCTTAATTATACTAGAGCAAGAGAAGCGATTGTTAAAACTTATGTTAGTGATAAAGAGCAAACATTCATGATTACAGGGAATTTCATGGAATTAATTTTTGAGAATGTAGCAACACAAGCGGTTAGAATTATGACTGACTATAATGTTACCAGATTCTATTCACCAGTGTATCAGTCTGATAAGAGAGTACGTCTAGATGCAAAGAAGAATATTGATAATACAATCATATCTATCGTTAACACAGACAAATATATTGACGGAATCACGTTAATAGTGAAAGATGATATCATAATAACGTCAAATCCAGTACAGACAACAAGCACTTTTTATGATGAATTTGTTACTTCCGCAGAAGGGCAGAAGATTCTAAGTACGCCTAATTCAACTAATTGGCTTGGCACACATCCTTACATAGACTCTGTATTAAAGACAACTGAGAATTCATATGCAATGAGTATGGGAAGAAGTGTTGAGGGGGTTATAAGTGGCAAGGAAGGAGCTATTATTATTGATATTAATAAATCGGTAATAGTTGATTTGTTAAATGGATTTGCGAATAAAAGTGAAAGCATGGCATTTATAACTGGTGATGGGCGAGAAATACTCGCTGATGGAGCTAGTGAAAGTATAGTGGACACCACATTTTATCAGAATAGCCTAACATCAGAGATGATATCAGGTTCAGAATATGTAACATTCAATGGCGTTAAGTATCTATATACATACTGTAAGGTTGGTGATACGAATAATATGCTATGTAGTCTTATTGAAGAAAGTGTAATTCATCAAAGTGCAGATAGTATTAAACAAACTACGGTTATGATGATTATATGTACAAGTATTCTAGCATTAATTATTGCATCAATCTACGCTTCAAGTTTAAGTAGTGCTATTAAAAAAGTAGTACAAGGGATTTCAAAAGTTGCAGAGGGTGATTTAACGTATAGTATTAAAACTCGAAGAAAAGATGAATTTGGATCACTAACAGAGAGTCTAGATCATATGCGACATAACATGAAGAAATTAATATCTGATACATCTATAGTTAGCTCTGAGGTGAAGGAGTCAACGATAGAAGTATCTAAGTCTTCTGAGATTATTACTAGTTCAATGGCAGCAATATCAAGCGCAGTAGGTGAAATTGAACATGGAATGGTTGAACAAGCAGATGCAGCGAATAGTTGTTTGAATCAGATGAATATATTAGCTGACAGTATTAATGAAGTAACAGAAAGTACAGAAACAATGGTTTCTCTAGAGAATCATACCAAGACCATAATAGAGACAAATTATGAATCATTACATGAACTACGTAAGAAGGCGCAAGGCACTTCTGACATAACAGCCAAGATTGTTATAGATATGGAGGCGTTATCTACGCAATCTAGTTCGATTACACAGATTATAGATACCATAGAAGATATTGCAACGCAATCAAATTTGTTAGCTCTTAACGCTTCCATTGAAGCTGCAAGGGCAGGAACTCTTGGTAAAGGTTTTGCAGTTGTTGCTCAGGAAATCGGTAAGCTAGCAGGACAATCACTAGAAGCCGCTCAGAATGTGAAAGTAATAGCAGAAGGCATATCAAAACAAACAAAAGAAACGTCAAAGAACGTTATGGTTGCTAAAGATACTGTTTCGGAACAATCGATTGCTTTGAATAAGACGATGGAAGGTTACAATGACATCAGTACTCAGATGCAAGAATTGATGAAACAGATCGAAAAGATTAAAGAAGAAGTATATGCCATTGAGAATATTAAGAATGATACATTGTCTGCAATCAGTAATATCTCGGCAGTATCACAACAAACGGCAGCAGCAACAAGGGAAGTGAGTGATAAGACTGAATATGAGTTTGAAAGTGTAGAGAATTTAAACAAGATTATTATTACACTGGAGGAGAAAGCTAGGAATTTAGAAAAAGAAATAGGTGTATTTAAGATCTAAATTAGCTACATAGGGTGGAGAGATAGGCTAAGTTGACTTAAGGAGGTATGAAGATGTTTATGTTTAGTGTTTCATTTGAATTAGTAGTGATAAGAATATAAAATGTCTTGAGATCGGTTAAGTCAAAGGCGTCAATTTGAAGCAAGTCCAAATTGGCGCCTTTGACTTAACTTAAAATACCCCCTTCTGAAAAAGACACTTATTATTGTCAATATCATAATAGGCATATAAAATAAGAATGGTGTAGTATTTAAGATTATGTTGAAATATCATAATAATTTGTTAAACTTAATATAAACATAGTTATTGGAGGATCTTAGATGAAAAAATTACTCTACAGGAACTTAGTTATAGTTGTAGTGAGTGTACTTTTGCTTATTGTGATGACAGTTGGAAAGTATGGTATTTCTAGACAAACATTGATATCTATTGTATGTCTGATGTTAGGATTAATAGTATCAATAGGAATTTATTATAGTAGACTTATATTGGATCAAAAAGCAATTGGTATGTTATGGATTATATCTGTTTGTGCTATTGCCTATTCGGTTGTTATCGGCGGTAGTTCAACAGCATTTGTAACACTTTATGTAACATTAGCTATGGCAGCATCTTATTTTAGTTGTAAGATAGTGAAACTATATTTTATTCCAGTCGGAATATTATTATTGATAATAGGAATAATTATGCCAGAGGTAATTGAAGGACCTAATGGGGCTACAATATTAGGAGCTGTATCTAAGGGATTATTGTTTACGTTCACTGGATACGTTATCTATCTAGCCACAAAACGTGGAGAGGATATGGTTAAAGAGTCAGCTTTGATGTTGCAGAACTTATCTGAGAATAAGAAAGTAGCAGCTCAGGTTGCAACGAATCTTAGTAGTTCTTTAGAGCAGACCACAGGTGAAGTACATACAATGGCTAGAGAAGCGAATCATATTCAATTATCTACGGAACAGATGAGAGAAGCTGTAGGAAGTATGACACAGGCAGTAGTGACGGTAAATGAGAAAATCGGAGATGCAGTTGTAGTTGTTGACAAGAATTATGAACTGGCCAACAAGCTAGATGAACGATTCAAAGAAGTTACTAATGCTGTGAAAGAAGGTAATGAAGGGGCTAACGATGTGAAAACGTCGCTTGATGATATGGGGAAAACAGTACAGTCTGCACAAGAAGCCACTGGAATACTACTAGAGGAGATGAGTAGAATTACAGGTATTTTGGACGAGATTAATTCCATTGCATCACAGACGAATCTTTTATCATTAAACGCTTCCATTGAGGCAGCAAGAGCAGGTGAGCATGGAAGAGGATTTGCTGTGGTAGCTGATGAGATACGTTCTTTATCAGAAGAGAGTGCGAAAGCTTCCACTAATATTCATAATATAATTGTTAAATTATCAAGTACTGTAGAACTGGTTTCAGAAAGGACCACAAAAGGAGCAGAGGCTGCTAGAATTGGCGTTGCTAAGATGGAGGACTTAATGAAATTGTTATATAACATTAATCGTAATGCAAATACTGCTGAAGATGTAGTACAAGAAGAATACCAACTAATTCATGAAATAAAGCAAAATTTCGAATTGATTAATGGTGAAATAGAGGCATTAGTAGCCTGTTCCGAAGAAAACGATGCAATGATAACGAGCATTTCTGAGAACATTACTATCCATAATAAAGCAATTAATAATTGTTCAATTGAAATTGATAAAATTGAGAAAATTACGAATAAATTAACAGAGGTATCTGATAAACACTAGAAAACATGCTTTCTAGATAGATTGTGAAACAAAACAAAGCTGTTACGAAACGGTTAAGGAACCATTTTGTAACAGCTTTGTTTCATTTATCTTTAATTAGATATATTAGTAACAAGTATATTATATACTTCGTATGTCTTTTCATCTGTTGAACTGCTGAAGACATATTTTTTACCATTTTTCTTAGTGATCATGATGAAAAGGTGATTTTGTGGATTAAAACATACGGTACAAGAACCATTTCCGGCTATGCTATAAGTACCCTTACAAAGAGTAGAGAAACCAGTTCCATTGTCTTTTGAGATATCAGGTAATTCATCCCATGTTTCAACTGTCTTAACATCATCAAAGTCTATGTCATAGGTGGTATGAAAGTGTTTGGCTGTGATGCTATCTTCATCAATGGTTAGTAGTAAGGGTGAAAATTCACTTTGAATTATTCCTATGGCAGAGATTGGCATAGCTAATAAAACTAGTGCTATGAAAACGGCGAGGACTTTGCCTGCGGGTTTTGCGTAATTCATATCCGTTCCTAGCCCTACTCTTTTTTGCACTATCAAATGCTTATCGTTGGGATTGTAATAAAGCAATCCATAGATCCAATAACAATCTTCATCTGTAGTTAAAGAATCCTCTGACTGTATACTGAATTGTTGTTGTGCTAAACGAACCTTAAACTCGGCGCGAAGTACCCACCATAATAGAAAGAAAGTATAGAGTAAGGTAATAGTTAAGAAGAGGATAATACTATCTATATAGTGATTAATATACAGCCAAAATAAGATTGTGTATACAGCGTTGGTATATGATAGACCGATAAAGCATTTACCAAAGTTATATCGGCGAATTCTTGTAAGGGTTTGATTCCGTAAAGAATCTTGACTAACAATTTCTTGTTTCGTCTTATATGCAATATGAAACAAGAAAGGGCATAGGAAGGTTACTAATCCAACCAATGTAGTCGTTGCAAGGGATAACAGGTTAGAATCCTTGTTTGTAAGTGTACATAAATCAATAATGATTGGTATACAGGTTAACAATATAGCTGGTAAAAACCAATACTTGCTCAAAGAATTTGGTTCTTCTAAAGTTACTTTAAGATCAACAATTGTTGTACCTTCTTCATCAAGATGCCAATTCAGTTCTTTCTTTAGTTTATGTAATTGTAGATTGCCTTTAATGAATGGAAGGAAGAAGATAAAACAAAGTACTGTTATCCAAGTGATGAATATGGCATATACAATGGAATCGTACTTGGTTAAGAGTGAGGTGAAAGGAAGGATTGCAAGAACAATAGCTATTCTTCGCATGCTTATCTTAGCCTTAGATATAATCTCCATAACCTTTGGATTCCTTAATTCATCGGATGGTAAGGTTACTCCAAGAATAATATTCTTGTGTGGTTCTAATTCGTTCCTTATTATAAAGTACATAATTGGAAGTATGGGATAACAGAAAACAAACAGAATGATTTTCATGAACATAGATTAACCCTCCTTATTATAAAGCTCCTTACAGAGAGATAAGAATTGATCTTTCTTGACTCCTTGTAGGTGAAACTGAGATATTAGCAATTGAAGTTCATTATGAAGAACTCGAGGTATTTCACTAGAAGAAGCGTTTCGAGGTGCTACTTTAGCTCCGTTTCTACGGTCAGCGGTTATATATCCTTCTTGCTTTAATAGTTGATAGGCTTTACTAACAGTCATCATATTAATTCCTGATTGATCTGCAAGGTTTCGTATCGTTGGTAGTTGGTCACCAGGGAGTAATTTCCCATCAGAGATAGCAATAATTATTTGATTCCTAATCTGCTGATAGATAGGAATATCACTGGAAAAGTCAAATGACAGAAGCATGTAAGTCCTCCTTATCTATAGGGGTTATCTGTTTCTTTGTATTAGTTATAGTAATGCAAATAATGCAAAGTGTCAAGGTATACTTGTATTATGTTTGTTAAAAACTATTGATAGCAACAAGTTGGTGAAAAGAATTCTTAAGAAACCTAAAGAAATTTATAGGAAAATTATTCAGTCTTATACACCATACTGTTAGACAGATATAAGATTATTATGTTAGAATTAGGAAGAAGGAGTGTATAGTAATGAATAAGAGTCTGTTAAGTAATTTAATCAAAAGAATTAGAGGAAATATCTATGCAGAACTATTAGGTTGATGGGGTGTTGGATATAAATTTGGTGAATAAAAGAAACAACCCCTTGTAATTTCGTGAATTTGTGTATATAATAAAACAAAATGTGTTATTAAGTATTTGACTTATATATAACATACTAACGTGAATAAGAAACAATAACGATGATGAAAGCTACGATTAAAGAATTTCTGCAGAGAGCCGATGGTTGGTGCGAATCGGTGAAAGGATTAATCTTTCCACTTTCGGAGTTGTCAGTGATGAGCTGAAAGGTTCGTACCCTTTATCGTACAATGAAGTGGCTGAGAAATCAGCAATTTGGGTGGCAACACGGAAACCTTTCGTCCCATATCGTTAGATATGGGATGGAAGGTTTTTTTATTTATAGGAATCGAGTGTTAAAAGCTAGTTTATATTTGTTATCTCGTTAATTTGCATTAATTTATGTGGAATAAGTTATGCCAAACGTAGTTCACCCGCAACGTACTCTTTATTCCAGGAAATCCCACACTATCATTACCTTATTCTTATTCATGAGACTACTATTTTAAGGCTATTAAAATTATTAAAATAATGGAGGAACAATCATGTTAGATTTAAGATTTGTAAGAGAAAATCCAGAAGTTGTAAAACAAAATATTAAGAACAAATTCCAAGATAGCAAATTACCTTTAGTGGATGAAGTAATAGCACTTGATCTTGAAAGCAGAACAGCAAAACAAGAGGCAGATGCCCTTCGTGCAGAAAGAAATGCTATATCAAAACAAATCGGTGGATTAATGGCACAAGGCAAAAAAGAAGAAGCGGAAGAGTTAAAGAAAAAAGTTACTGCTGAATCAGAACGTCTAGCTGAATTAGAACAAAAAGAAACAGAATTACAAGAAAAAATCACTCAGATTATGATGACTATTCCTAATATCATTGATCCATCTGTTCCAATTGGTAAAGATGATAGTGAGAATGTTGAAATTACACGTTATGGTGAGCCAGTTGTTCCTGATTTTGAAGTACCTTATCATGCTGAAATTATGGAAAAATTCGATGGTCTTGACCTAGACAGTGCGCGTAAAGTAGCAGGTAATGGATTCTATTATCTTATGGGAGATATCGCTCGTTTACATTCAGCAGTTATCTCTTATGCTAGAGATTTCATGATTGAACGTGGATTTACTTACTGTATTCCGCCTTATATGATTCGTAGCGACGTTGTTACTGGCGTAATGAGTTTCGCTGAGATGGATGCCATGATGTACAAAATCGAAGGAGAAGATCTATACCTAATCGGTACAAGTGAACACTCAATGATTGGTAAATTCATCGATACAATCAATCAAGAAACTTCATTACCATATACGTTAACAAGTTATTCACCATGTTTTAGAAAAGAAAAGGGTGCTCATGGTATTGAAGAACGAGGTGTATATCGTATTCACCAATTTGAAAAACAAGAAATGATCGTAGTATGTAACCCAGAAGATAGTATGATGTGGTTCGAGAAATTATGGCAGAACACAGTTGATTTATTCCGTTCACTTGATATTCCAGTTAGAACACTTGAATGTTGCTCTGGAGATTTGGCTGATCTTAAAGTGAAATCAATTGACGTGGAAGCTTGGTCACCAAGACAACAAAAATACTTCGAAGTTGGTAGCTGTTCAAACTTAGGAGATGCACAAGCTCGTCGTCTTAAGATACGTGTAGTTGGTGAAAGAGGTAAATACTTTGCTCACACACTAAACAACACAGTAGTAGCTCCACCAAGAATGTTAATCGCATTCTTAGAAAACAACTTAAATGCAGATGGAACAGTTAATATTCCAAAAGCATTACAACCTTATATGGGTGGAAAAACTGTTATTAAATAGATATGACCGCACTATAGTTTAATATAAACTAAAAAAGTTATAACTGAAAATTTTCAGTTATAACTTTTTTATATTATGAGATCTTCGACCTTACATCCCGTCTATAATAATACAAACATCTCCCATACATATAATCAAACAAGAAGATGAAAACTTCCACTACTGGGATGAATAAGATGAAAGATGGTATTTTAAGTGCTACAAACAGTTCCTTGCAGGTGAAATATATTGTAAATACACTGATATTCGCCACGAGATAATTAACGGCATGTACAAGGTATTTATTCTTTGTTTTCGTATACCAATAGTACCAGATTCCATAGTGTCCAAAGAATAAGATATAAGGTACAATTGCAAGCTTATTCGGTAATACCAGTAAGGCAAGTAAAGAAGACGCAACATAAAAAGCGATACCAGCTTGTAGATTACTCTCTTCTAGAATAATAATTACGAATATTGAGCTTAGACAGTAGGATATCATCTGGATATTCGTTATACTACCAGCAAGGAATAAGAATAATAAGGTGAATACTAGGAATATACCACATAGACTAATTGTCTTAGTGGAAAACGTCTTGGAATGTTTTGGTGGATTCGTTTTAGACATAGCTTTATTCTCCTTATATAATATGTTTAGTTTAGGCAATTGCGAAACTCTTATTTTATGTCTGCCGTTACAATTGCCTATATATGGTTAGGGTGTCGAAAGTCACTCGTAAAACTTGCCTTCGTCAATTTGCACTTATAAAAACTTGACTAATGTTATGCCGAACGTAGTTTGATGAGCAACTGTATGAAGTCGTTGGTACTTAGGCTATGTGTTTTAGAGCCTTATGTACCACTACGAACTTCATCCAAGCGAGAGCGTGTTGCGAGTGAACTACGTTTGGTATAACATATTCACTCATGAAATTGTGCAAATTGATAAGACCAAAATTTAGAAGTGGCTTTTGACACTCTAACCATATATATTTAGTCGCAAGTAGTACAATGATATCTTTTGTATATTGCATCTGTCTTTTCACGTATGGCGATACATAATATATTGAATACAATTCCTTTGTAATCCACAAATTCCATCTCTGTATAGAGATAAACAATTTGAAGTAATAAGGAATTGATATGTTGTTTCACTTCTTTTAGGAACGTTTCTTTATCCTCTTGATAAGCTGCAAGCATTGGATTGAAAACATGTTCTTTTGCATCTTTCTCTAAATCATCTAACGCATCAATACAATATACCCATTGTCCAAGATAATCGAATAGCTTGCTCACGGAATCTTCCTGTACAGTGATTACTTCCCCTAACATATCACGAAGTGTTTGTCCGAATAATTTGCCAAGTTCAATATAATCAGTACAGTTTGCAGACTCCATTTCATGAAGCTTTTTAGTGTATTGCTCAAAACATTTCACCTCATATGGATACTCTTTGCAGATCTTTTTGTAATTTCTATGATAAACTAGATTACTAGTTCTAGCTTTCATTCCACCTTCATCGTGTAGATTATCCTGTATTTTACCATAAGCAAATATCACATTCATGTCTGCCATGAATTTGGTATAGGTGTTTAGACGAATGGGCTTTTTTTGATAAGCATGAAGAGCACAACGGTGAGTAGTCTCTACAGTATTCGTATCTGCAAGGGATGACAGTAAGAGAGCAAAGAAGGCCACATCATTACTAAGGAGTAATCTTGGTAATTCACCTTGATGTTTCTTTAACTCTACGCAGACACCACAGTAGAAGGAACGGTATTGTTTATATTCATAAACACGAAGATCATCTACCTTCGGTTTTAGATATCCTATCATCTCATGCCTCCATTAACAACAATTCATACAGTCGCAACACATCATGCAAGTGAGGCATTGGCAACAATCGTCACATCCATCATTTCTGGGAGGATAACTTGAATTCTGACCGGAGCCATAGAAACCTCGATTACCACCATAGAAAGCACCACCAGATTGTTTTGCTGCAAGAATCTGATCTTTTACGGTATTACCAACAGCACTATATAGGTCACCAAGTTCTTGATCTAGATTGTGACCATATTGTCTACATGCTGATTCATAAGTTTGTTTCGTAGTACGGCGAACATTCTCAAGTTCACTCATAAGACCGATGAATTGATAATTAGCTTGAGCGGCTATAGGAGTTCTTTGCATCTCTTCGTAAGCTACTTTTAACACGGTAGGTATATCAATATAGATACGAGCTGGATCATGAGCGATTAATTTATCATATTTGGATTGAATGGCTGGGTAGATACGTAATGCTTGGAGTACAACTGTGATGGTTTTGTTCATCTCTTGTTCGATTATAGGACGAACCATGTTACTGAAATCATCAGTTGAGGTATAGGTGTTGTTATTGCCATATCCAGAATAAGACGAATAATCAGAATAACCAGTGGCGCCTTTTTCAAAACGATCACATAATTCATTGTATTCCACATTGATTTCTTGCATCTTATCTAAGTCACCACCATTATCCGGATGGTAAACACGTATGAGAGCTTTATATTGTTTTTTGACTTCATCCATAGAAGTCGGATTATTAAACCATTTCATGGAGATTCTCCTTTATTTTAACAATTGGGTTGCCTTATAAAAAAGCTAATCTGATTATAACACGACATATAATTGTTTTGATAGTAACATATGTCATATTTAATAAATTTATAAGATATGATATGAATAAAACATATATAGTTTTGCATCAAAATTGAAATACACTAGAAGAAAAATGAATGATTGATAAGTTTTGATTTTTAATTCAAGTATTGAAAGAAGAATTACGTAATTCGTGTAATCGTAATATTATATAGAAGCACAATTAGAAACTAACTCATGATGTGACTTCTTTTTGCATACAATGAGAGTAAAGAAGGTTACTAAGGAAGTAAGAAATATGGGAGAGAAAAGGATTATCCTTATATTGGTTATTATTCTACTGCTTATAATGGGTAAATTGTTTAGAGGAGATATCTTTGAACCAACGATGCAGTCGGATACAATAGAAGATTCAGCGATAGAGGTGGAGAAGACAGAGCGAGAAATAAAACAAGAAACAAAGCAAGAAACAAAGCAAGAAGAAACCGTGAAGAAGGAAGATAGTGCTGAGATTGCGCATAAAGAAGAGTATATGGAACTATACCCAGATATGTATGTTAAAAACAGTGCTAAGATTCCATTAGCAACAATTGATACAAATGTACTTAATTATAGAAAGTATATATTTAAATACCCAATGAGTGATATTCAGAGTGATAAGAAAGTAGCTTATCTTACATTTGACGATGGACCAAGTGAGAATACACGTAAAGTTTTAGAAATCCTTAAAAAGTATGATATTAAGGCTACTTTCTTTATGATTGCAGGGTCAGTAACGCCAGATCGATATGATCTTATTAAAGAGATGATTGACCAAGGACATGTGGTTGGCATCCATACATATTCACATAACTATAAAAAGATATATGCTTCAGTTAAGGATTATCTTGATGACTTTTATCTTGCTTATACAAGGATGTATGAAGTTACTGGAGAACAACCAATTGTGTTTCGTTTCCCTGGCGGCAGTTACAATAAGTATATGAAGGGAATAAGAAAGCAAGTAATGGCAGAGATGGAGAGACGTGGATTCACATATTATGATTGGCAAGTATCTGCTGAAGATTCCATTGGTAAACCTACAAGAGCTTCTATAACTAGGAATGTGTTAAAGGACTTAAAGAGGTATAGAAAACCTATCATACTTCTACACGATTCTTCTGTAAACAAAGCAACAGTACAATCATTAGAGAATATAATTCAAACAATTAAAGAAGAAGGGTATACCTTTGATACTGTGGATAAGAGATAAAAGATAAGAGAAAGATATGTTTGAGATATTAAGTATTTTGCTTAAGATCATTCAGAAATTATAAAATAAAAATAAAATAAAAAACACGGCATATCCGCATGTTACTTATATAAGTTACATAGGGAATGTGTCGTGTTTTCTTTTTAATACTGAATCACATTAGTCATGTTTGTGAATGTGCAGATTGACAAGGTCAAGATTTCTGGAGGACTTTTGACACCTTAGCCAGTTATTAACTTAAACAAGTTCAGCAATTCTTGATACACCTACATAGATTTGCGAAATCTTATACCAAGTTGGAAAGTCAACAACTCCAGTAGCAGGAAGATTGAAGATTCTTTGGAATTCTTCTACGGCTTCTTTCGTCCTTTGACCAAAGATTCCATCAGCAGCAATCTTTGGAATTAACGGATAGGCTCCAGCGATAACATTCAATTGTTCTTGCATTTGTTTTACTTTAGCACCGCTACTACCTACCGTTAAATCATAACCTGGCCATGAAGAAGGAACACCAGCAATCTCGTCAGCGGTATTAATGTACATGTTTTCTCCGTAGAAATTACGAAGAATTTCAATTGCAGTGTATCCCTGATCTCCAAGAGTTTTAGAGCCCCATTGGGTCAGCCTTATTGCAATAAGGGGCGTAATAGTAGAAGTGCCCTTATGTTGAAACAGCTCTGTATCAGGTCGAGAATCTTTCAACAAAGTTTGTTGGTAATATGATTTTTTGTGGCAGTGATTGATATCCCTTGATTCTTGAAAGAAGTAAGTTTGCTGCAACCGTTCCAATTTCTTCTTTTGGGACATGAAAGGTAGTCAATGGAGGATTGGAATATTGGGACATTTCAATATCTGACATACCAATGACAGCAACTCTTTTTGGGACAGGAATTTGATTGGTATAGAAGCTTTTCATTGCAGCCATAGCCATTAAGTCACTTGCAGCAAAAAATGCTGTTGGATAGTGGTTACTTTTACATAATTCATCTACTTTCGCAACACATTCATCTTCATTCCAGTTACAATCGATGATCCATTCATTATGGATAGGTAAGCCAGCTTTATGCATAGCAATCAAGTAACCTTGGTATCGCTTACTATCTTTGATATCTTGAGACTCACCGCTCCCTCCGATAAATCCGATTTCTTTATGTCCTTTCTTGATTAGATGATTGGTAGCTAAGATACCATTCTGCAAATGGTCATACCCGATATCATCAATATCATCTCTTAAAGTATCAATACCTACAATATGGGGAACACGCTTCTTGATAAAGTGGTAGTTATCATCGTTTAAAGGGTCCATTAGAATCAAACCGTCTAGAGTGTCGCTGAAGGTAGTAACCAAAGAATTTTTATCATTTAAAACTGCTGTTGATTTAATAAAGGCTAAATCAATTCCTACAGTTCGTAACTGTTTCTCTACACCAGCTAGAATAGACATGTAGTAGGGATCGTTATAACCTTTTTTGGTAACTCTTAAGATGCATCCGATCTTAGCTGTAAGTTCAGTTGTAGGGAGGGTGTTTGATGATTTCTTATGCTGTGCTTTGGTAGGTACATAATTTAATTGCGTAATGGCATCAAGCACCCTGGCTTTAGTTTCTTCGGTCATTTTATATTTGGTATCTTGATTTAGAACACGAGAGACAGTAGCAATGGAGACATTTGCTAGTTTTGCAACTTCTCGTATAGTACTCATAACTGAAAACTCCCTTCCATTTCCTATTGCGTAGTCTATATAGTTTACCTTATGTTACGTTATGTGTTTACTTTAACTTATCTATAGTCAATTGTCAATGAAAAGTAGTAGATATCAGTCTAGAAATCAGTATGAAAAATAATTTATGAAATTCTATTTTATCTGTTTACAAAGTGTGTAACAAATGCTAATATAAAAGCGTAACAAATGAAAATAAAACGTAACAAATAAACTTTGTTACGCAATCTATTCTGAAATTTAAGGAGGATAGAGAACGATCCAGGAATTACAAGCATATAAGAAAGGAAGTAGGATTATGGAAAAACCAGTTTTAGTAATTATGGCTGCTGGTATGGGAAGTAGGTACGGTGGTCTAAAGCAGATTGATGCTGTTGATGTACAAGGACATATAATTATTGATTTCTCAATCTTTGACGCAATACGAGCAGGATTCAGAAAAATAATTTTTATTATTAAACAAGAGATGGAAGAAGAGTTTAAAGAAGTAATAGGAGATCGAATTGAAAAAATTGTTGAGGTTGAATACGTTTTCCAAGAGGTTACGAATGTGCCAGATAGCTTTACTGTACCAGAAGAGAGAGTGAAACCATGGGGGACTGGTCATGCAATTTTGTGTTGCAAAGAGAAAATCAAGGGACCTTTTGCTGTAATTAATGCAGATGATTTCTACGGAAGAGAGGCATTTACTAAGATCTATGATTTCTTAGACGCTAGTAAAGAAAATCAGAGTACTGTTTATACCATGGTTGGTTATCAGTTAGAGAACACTTTGACAGAAAACGGCTCTGTAGCAAGAGGAGTATGTGACGTTAATGACGAAGGCTTCTTAACAGAGATTACGGAACGAACAAAGATTGAAAGATTTCCTGATGGTGCGAAATATTTTAATAGTGAGCAGGAGATCTGGGAAGATATTCCTTCCGACAAAACAGTATCTATGAATCTCTGGGGATTCAAAGAAGATATTATGGAAGAACTTGAGGAAGAATTTAATAGATTCCTAGAGACAGAAGTTACGATTAATCCGACAAAAAGTGAGTTTTTCTTACCAACTGTAGTTCAGCATATGATTGAGAAACAAAAGGTACAAGTAAAAGTATTGAATTCTGATGATAAATGGTTTGGTGTTACCTATAGAGAGGACAAAGAGGTTGTCCAAAAAGAGATAGCGAAGTTAAAAGAACAAGGAGTCTACCCTACGAACCTATGGTAGAGAGTGGACTCATAGTGCAGATACTAGGTCGAGAAAGATATTTTTCAACCGGAGATTTGTGTTATACACAAAGTATCGGGACTTTGGAAAGGGGCATTTTAATTTATGGCAAGAGAAATAAAGGCAGAGTTAATAGAGAATGCAATCACACAGTTTCGTGTAGAAGGAGATGTTGTGAATTATGAAAGGTACGGTAACGGGCATATTAATGATACGTTTGTCGTAGTCTTTCAGAAGAATTCTGAACAAACAAGGTACATATTACAACGCATCAATAACAGTATATTTAAGAATCCAGAGCAATTGATGTTTAATATCTCTCGGGTTACCTCGTTTTTAAAAGATGAAGTGAAAAGACTTGGAGGAGATAGTAAGAGAGAAGTAATAACGGTAATCAATACGAAGGAGGGAGCCTCATTCTATCAGGATCCTGAAGAAAATTACTGGAGAATGTATCTTTTTATAGAAGATGCGAGCTGTTTTGAGCAGGTAAGTAGACCAGAAGATTTCTTTCAAAGTGCAGTTGCTTTTGGGAGATTTCAAAAATTATTATCTGACTTTGATGCATCAAGTTTGTATGAGGTAATACCAGATTTTCATAATACACCGTTACGTTATAAAACATTTCTACAGGCTGTGAAAGAAGACAAATGTGATCGTGCCAAAGAAGTACAGGATGAGATTATGTTTTTCATCAAAAGAGAAGAGGATATGGAGTATTGTAAAAGATGTTTAGAAGAAGGCAAGCTCCCACTTCGTGTCACCCATAATGATACGAAGCTTAACAATGTAATGATTGATAATAAAACAGGGAATGGTCTATGTGTTATTGACTTAGATACCGTGATGCCTGGATTATCTATCTTCGATTTTGGAGATTCTATTCGCTTTGGAGCGAATACTGCTACAGAGGATGAAAAGGATTTGTCCAAAGTTAATTTGGATTTGGAATTATTTGAAGAGTATGTTAAGGGCTATCTAAAAGGCTGTGAAGGAAGTTTAACAGATACAGAAATTGCAATGTTACCTTATGGAGCAAAAACAATGACACTGGAATGTGGTATGCGCTTTCTAACAGATTATATAGAGGGTGATGTGTATTTTAGAATTCACAAACCAGAACATAATTTAGACCGTTGTCATACACAGATGTCACTGGTACTTGATATGGAACGAAAATGGAATGAGATGAATGAAATCGTGTCAAAGGCAAAAGGAGGTAATTTATAATGGCTATATTAGTTACAGGTGGAGCAGGATACATAGGAAGTCATACATGTCTTGAGTTGTTAAGAAAGGGTTACGATGTAGTAGTAGTAGATAATCTCAGCAATTCTTCAGAAGAGTCACTAAAGAGGGTAGAAAAGTTAGCGGGTAAAGACTTAACATTTTATCAATTCAATGTTGAAGATAAAGATAAGTTAATTAAGGTGTTTGAACAGGAGAATATTGAAGCTGTAATTCATTTCGCAGGTCTAAAAGCAGTTGGGGAATCCGTACATAAGCCACTTAACTATTATTATAACAATTTGGTTTCAACCCTTGTGCTTTGCGAAGTGATGACACAATTTGATGTGAAGAAGTTAGTATTCAGTTCTTCTGCTACCGTATATGGTAATCCGCACACAGTTCCAATCAAGGAAGATTTTCCGCTTTCTGTAACCAATCCATATGGTAGAACAAAGTTAATGCAGGAAGAGATGTTAAAAGATTTGGTGGTTGCTGATAGTGAATGGAAGATTATCATATTACGTTATTTTAATCCAATAGGTGCTGATCAGAGCGGTATGATTGGAGAAGATCCGCTTGGAATCCCTAACAATCTAGTTCCATATATCACGCAAGTAGCGGTTGGTAAGTTAAAAGAACTTCAGGTATATGGTGATGATTATGATACAAAAGACGGTAGTGGTGTAAGAGATTATATCCATGTTACTGACCTAGCAATTGGTCATGTGAAGTCAATTGAAAAACTTAATGAGATTGAAGGTGTTAAGACATATAATCTAGGTACCGGTAATGGCTATAGTGTATTAGAAATGGTTGCTGCTTTTTCGGAAGTTAGTAAAAAACCAATTCCTTATGTAGTGAAAGAAAGAAGACCAGGCGATATCGCAACCTGCTATGCAGACCCAAGTTTAGCCAAAGAAGAACTTGGATTTGTTGCAGAGAAAGAACTCCCTAAGATGTGCGAGGATGCATATCGCTGGCAGTGTAACAATCCGAACGGATATCGAGATTAATAAGGTTCCCTAACGTAAAACTGATATAGAGGCTTGGCACATTCGCTTATATTCCTGAGGAGTAGTATTTGTCATCTTCTTAAATGCTTGTGAAAAATAGCTTGGTGACGAAAATCCAACGATTTGAGAGATGGACGATAAGGAATGGGAAGTATTTGCTAAAAGGTGTTTACTTTCTTCAATTCTTCTTTTATTCAAGTAATTAATTGGTGAGGTGCCAAATTGTTTTGAAAAGTTATGTACAAAGTAATACTTATTTAAGTGAACCAGAGAACTTAGGGTATCTACCGTGATATTCTCTCTGAAGTGTTCCTCAATATATTTTTTAGCGATATTACATTCTCTAGTTAAATTAGGACCTGTGACCAAGGAAATCTTAAAAGCTTCATTACGAAGGATAAGTGTGAAGATGATATTTAATAAATTCTGACAAACAAAATCACGATATGGCTGGTCACGCTTCATCTCATGAGCAAGTGTGTTAAAGTACAGATGCAAATCAGTTTTATAAGTAGAACTATTTAAGATGATATAATCTTTGTCCTCAGCCTGAAACTTAATTCCCTCTACTCCTAATACAATATACTCCATTGGCTTAGAGGAATTGGAGATTTCAGTATGTACAATGGTTGGGTTAAGAATGATTAAGTCATTTGCTTTGACATCTAAGATCTCCGACTCTACGGAGAACTGCCCTGTACCATTTGTAATATAGAAGAATTCTGTAAAGTTATGAGAGTGTGGAAGACTAACCCAGTCATTCCCGTATTTTGATAGAGCAACATAGAGCAAATTTACATTAATTGATTGATTACCATGCTTGACATCAGGGTTAAAGGTATAGGAAAGGGTTGAATCATCTTTGTGAGTTATGGACGCTTCACAGTCATTATCTGTTGTAAAATTGTATCGACTATTACTCATATATTACCTCCTACTTATTATGTGGAAAATATACAAAAAGATTCCTTTTATATAATGGTTGGTTGTTTATATTATATATTATACAGCAAGATTCATAAAGAAGAAAGCAATATTTCTATTGTTTATTTAATTAATTATTGTATACTACTAACATAGTCATAAAGGAGGATAAATATATGAAAAAAATTGGTAGTATTTTATTAGTACTTGCATTGATGATGAGCTCCCTTGCTGGGTGTTCTAAAAAAGACACAACAAACAACGGGGCTACAACAACACCTGCAACGACAGAATCTACGGATGCGTCTCAAACGGAAGAAACTACTTCACCAGAGGAAACAAAGAAAGATGTTACAATAAAAGTAGCAGCGATCGAAACAGCTTATGGTGCTGAGATGTGGACGAAGGTTTGTGCGGCATTTGAAGCTAAGACAGGAATTAAAGTGGAACTTACAACAGATAAGCTATTAGAGGATGTTATTGGAGCTGGAATGAAAGCTGGAGATTATCCAGATGTCGTACATTTAGCTACAGGTCGTCCAGCAGCTTTAACAGAGACTTTAATTAAAGAAAATGGCTTAGAAGACATTACTGATGTATTAAGCATGACTGTTCCAGGAGAAGACAAGAAAGTTATCGATAAGATTGCTGGTGGGTTTACAGAATCTTCTTTAACAAATCCTTATAACGATGGAAGAACTTACATGGCACCTATGTTCTATAGCCCATGTGGATTATTCTTCAACCAAGGCTTATTCAATGAAAAAGGCTGGACAGTTCCAAAAACTTGGGATGAGATGTGGGAACTTGGAGAAAAAGCCAAAGCAGAAGGTATTGCTTTGTTTGCATACCCAACAGCAGGATATTTTGATGCATTCTTCTACGCTCTTCTATATGAAGCAGGCGGTGCAGACTTCTTCGAAAAAGCGACTACATATACAGAAGGTATTTGGGATACTCCGGAAGCAAACACAGCATTTGACATAGTTGAGAAGTTGGCTTCTTACACAGAGAAATCAGTTCCTTCCAATGCAAACAATGATAACTTTGTAAAGAATCAGCAGTTAATCTTAGATAACAAAGCATTATTTATGCCAAATGGTACTTGGGTTGTTGGGGAAATGGCCGATGCTCCTCGCGCAGATGGCTTTGAATGGGGGCTTACAGCACTTCCAGCTATTACTGAGGGAGGGGATGCTTATTCCTTTACTTGGTTTGAGCAATCATGGATTCCAGCAGCAGCAGAAAACAAAGATGCTGCAAAACAATTTATAGCATATATGTATTCTGATGAAGCAGCTAAGATTTTTGCAGAATCAGGTGCTATCCAACCAATTGTTGATTTTGCTGATACGCTAGAAGGCGACAACAAGATGTTTTACAGTATCTATGATAATGGTGCTAAAGCTGCTTTAGGTGGCTTCGCAACTACCGATCCAGTTGAGGGTGTTAATTTCTCGGATACCGTATTCGGTACAGTAAACTCCTTAGTAAGTGGAGATAAAACAAAGGCTCAATGGATTGACTTAATTAAAAAGGATAGTGACTTGCTCCGTGCTGCATTAAAATAAACATAGAAGGTATACTTCTTAGTAACAAGTAGGCGAATACAAAACGGTGAGCAGAATTTTTACTCGCCGTTTTTTTTCCAATGGGAGATAGACATGAAAAATAAAGAAAAATCTATATTTATATTCTTATGTGTAGCACCTGCAGTAATTTTGTTTACGATCTTTATGATCGTACCAACGATTAATATATTCAAAATGTCTCTATACAAATGGGGTGGATATTCGCCGGATAAAACCTTTGTTGGATTCGATAACTTTAAAAAACTTGCTAAAGATATGAAGTTTTTGCAATCCTTTGAGAATACGGTGCTATTAATAATTATTGTTAGTGTAGTAACGATAGCGTTAGCTCTTGTATTCGCCGCAATATTAACTAGAGAGAAAATCGTTGGTCAGAATTTCTTCAGAATAGTTTTCTACATACCAAACATCTTATCGATTGTAATCATCAGTGCAATTTTTAGTGCAATCTTTGATTCACAAAATGGATTATTTAATAGTATTTTATCTTTGTTTCGGGATAAAGGTAGTGAACCAATTTATTGGTTAGGAGATCAGAAAATAGTTATCTTCTCCATTGCAATTGCGATGATATGGCAGGCCATTGGTTATTACATGGTTATGTATATGTCTAGTATGGCAAGTGTTCCAGAAAGCGTATATGAAAGTGCTAGTATTGAAGGTGCTAGTCGCATTCGTCAGTTCTTTACATTAACAATCCCTCTGATTTGGTCCAATATCAGAACGACATTAACGTTCTTTATTATCAGTAGCATAAACCTTAGCTTTATGCTTGTAAAGGCAATGACAAGTGGGGGACCAGATGGTAGTACCGAGGTGTTCTTAAGCTATATGTACAAACAGGCTTACACCAATTCTAGTTATGGATATGGTATGTCGATTGGTGTTGTAGTGTTCTTGTTCTCATTCGCATTAAGTGGAATAGTAAACTTGATTACTAAGCGCGAAACGATAGAACTGTAGGAGGTGGGGCACATGAAAAAAAGAAATAACCTTTCATTAACGAAAATAGTTATTTATATCATACTGGGCTTATTAGCAATTTCAATAATTGTACCAGTAGGCTGGGTATTCTTAGCTTCAATTAAGCAAAACAGTGAATTTTATCAAAGTCCATGGAAACTTCCTGCGTCCTTTTACTTAAAAAACTTCAGTGAGGCTTGGAACAGTGCTCATATGGGAGAATATATGTTGAACAGTGTGATTGTTACAGCTGTCGCACTTGCCATACTTTTAGTGGTAGCTCTACCAGCTGCTTATTGTTTAAGTAGATTCAAATTCAGACTTCGTAAAATATTAAATATACTTTTTATGGCCGGACTTTTTATCAATGTGAATTATATTGTAGTTCCAATCTTCTTGATGTTTATTGATGCAGATAAGGCACTCAAAAGCTTCGGATTGTCTCCGCTTTTCTTGAATAATATATATATGTTAGCTCTCGTTTATGCTGCGACTGCACTTCCTTTTACCATTTACTTATTATCTGGTTATTTTGTAACGATACCAAAGACCTATGAAGAAGCTGCATATATTGATGGAAGCGGATATCTAAGAACAATGGTGAAAGTTATATTACCAATGGCTAGACCAAGTATTATTACGGTAATATTATTTAACTTCTTATCATTTTGGAATGAATACATCATAGCAATCACCTTGTTATCGGATCCAAAAGGTGCAAAGACGTTACCAGTTGGACTTATGAATCTGATGAAAGCACAGAATGCTGCAGCCCAATATGGTCAAATGTATGCAGGCCTTGTATTAGTTATGTTACCAACCTTGATTCTATATATTATAGTACAAAAGAAGCTAACTCAGGGTATGACACTAGGCGGATTGAAAGGATAGGTGCTATATGGAAAATACAATGAAAGTTCTAGGAATTATTCTAAAATGCATATGCCTTGTTGTTTGTGTCGGATTAGTCATCATTGGCCAAAAAAGCGTTAGTTATCAAGGCTTAGTAACAATGCTTGTAGGTTTATGTGGAATATTAGTGTTGTTATATCTGTATAACAGAAAATACAAGTAAAAGAAGTTTATATAGATATCTTCTAGTGGATTGTGCCTTTCCTCGGCATAGTCTTACTAGATGTGTGCAAAAAAAGAGTAAGTGCGTGGTAATCATGCGCAGGAATAGAGGTTAATATGAATAAAGATAGAATACTATCTGGACGCGTTACTATACCAACAGATGTTGACGTTGTTCCGGAAACGATAGAGCTACTGAATAGATGGGGAGCGGATGCCATCCGTGATTGTGACGGTACCGATTATCCAGAAGAATTAAAAGCCATTCAGGCTAAAGTTTATAGCACATATTACACAACTCGTAAGGATAATGAATGGGCAAAAGCAAATCCAGAAGAAGTGCAACAATGCTATATTATGACAGCCTTTTATACAGCTACAGATAGCTCTTTACGTATTCCCTTGTTAAAAGGAATCGCATCGGATCTAATGAAGGTCAATGACCGTGACGACAAATATCGCTGGTGGGAAGTGATTGATCGTAGTACGGCTAGTGTAGTTCCTAATAAGGACTGGACTTATGATACAGAATCAGGAGAAGTTGTAATCACGAATTGTAGTCCATTTCATAATTATACAGTTAGTTTTCTAGCGTATCTAATATGGGATCCCGTACATATGTATAATGCAGTAGTCAATGGATGGCAGGGAGTAGAACACCAGATAACCTTTGATGTTAGGCAGCCAAAGACACGCGAGTATTCCATGATACGACTTCGTAAGTTTATAGAAGAGCATCCTTACGTTGATGTTATACGATACACAACCTTTTTCCATCAGTTTACCTTAATCTTTGACGAGATGTTACGTGAAAAGTATGTAGATTGGTATGGATATTCTGCATCGGTATCGCCTTATATCTTGGAACAGTTTGAAAAAGAAGTGGGTTATACCTTCCGCCCAGAGTTTATCATTGATCAGGGATATTATAATAATCAATATCGTATACCAAGCAAAGAATTCAAGGATTATCAAGCATTTCAGAGACGCGAAGTAGCAAAACTAGCGAAAGAAATGGTGCATATTACCCATGAATATGGGAAAGAAGCCATGATGTTTCTTGGCGATCACTGGATTGGAACAGAACCTTTCATGGAGGAATTCCAGACAATTGGGTTAGATGCAGTCGTTGGTAGTGTTGGAAATGGTAGTACACTACGTTTAATCAGTGAAATTGAAGGGGTAAAATATACAGAAGGAAGATTCTTACCGTACTTTTTCCCTGATACTTTCTATGAAGGGGGAGACCCTGTGAAGGAAGCAAAAGTCAACTGGGTTACCGCTAGACGTGCCATTTTAAGAAAGCCAATTGATAGAATCGGATATGGCGGTTACTTAAAGCTTGCTTGTCAGTTTCCTGAATTTATTGAATATGTGGAATCTGTTTGCAATGAATTTCGTGAGTTATATGAAAACATTAAGGGTACAACACCTTACTGTGTCAAACGTGTCGCTGTGTTAAACAGCTGGGGTAAGATGCGAGCTTGGGGCGCTCACATGGTACATCATGCACTATACCAAAAACAGAATTATAGTTACGCGGGAGTTATTGAAGCATTAAGCGGAACACCATTCGAAGTGTCTTTTATTAACTTCGACGATATAAGAAATGACCAAGATCTATTAAAGAATATTGATGTGATCATTAATGTTGGTGATGGAGATACTGCACATACCGGTGGAGATGTTTGGGAGGACGCCTCTATCTCAAGTGCAATTCGTCAGTTCGTTTATGAAGGTGGTGGGCTTATCGGAATTGGTGAACCAAGTGGACACCAATACCAGGGGCATTATATTCAGTTAGCAAATGTGTTTGGAGTGGAGAAAGAAACAGGATTTACGTTAAATTACGATAAGTATAACTGGGAGGCGATTGACTCTCACTTTATCACGAAAGATTGTACGGAAGAAGTGGATTTTGGTGAAGGTAAGAAGAACATGTATGCCTTTGAAGGAACCACAATTCTAGTACAAAAAGAAAAAGAAGTACAGATGGCAGTGAATGAATTTGGTAAAGGAAGAAGTGTTTATCTAAGTGGTCTACCATATAGTTTTGAAAACAGCAGAGTCCTTTACCGAAGCATACTTTGGAGTACACATGAGGAAGATAATTTGAAGAAATGGTTCTCTAGTAACTTCAATGTAGAGGTGCATGCTTATGTGAAAAACAATAAGTATTGCGTGGTTAATAATACGTATGAACCACAAAAAACAACGATTTACCGAGGAGATGCTAGTAGCTTTGAACTTGAGTTAGAGGCAAACGAAATCATTTGGTATGAGATATAACACTTAAGATAGTATAATATAAGATAACTGTGGGTGGCACAAGAGTGCCAAGATGCAATGTAAAATTATCTTCGTCGAATTGTTTGTTAGGAGTAGACAGGTAGTGTCTAAATCAGGACAGACAATTCGAGAAGATTATTTTTAATTTAGTACCTACTCACTCAAACTAGGGGCATTATAGTAGAAGCGTAGTGTAGCATTGGTTTTATCATATACAATATGGTGAATTAAGGTTGATAATATGATTTGTTTATCGGATTGGGAGACGATTTCAGATTGCAATATCTCTGCAAGAGAAAGGTATATTGGGTTTGATAATTCGGTATTCGTGGAATTAAGAGCCTTTTGTATATTTTGTTCTATTAATGTAATCTCTTTCGTTACTGCCATCTTAGTAACTGTGTATTCCTCTAAGGTATCAATACCGTTAAGATAAGCATCTTTTGCACGTTGTAATCGTATGGAAAGTTTATGTAGGGCTTCTTTATTAGCCTGCATATCTTCGGTAGGAGTGTTCATAGTGTGCACAGATAGTTGGTAAATATTACTGTTTTGTGGATAGACTTCCATTAAAGATGAGGTCAATGTGGATAACAGCTTCTTCTCACTCAGTTGATGGGATTGAAGACAGCTACCCTTTTGATAACCGCAACATTGTAGATTATAATATGTTTTGTTTTGATTTTCAAGTTTTCGTTTAAAAACAAGAAGCGAATTACCACAATTGCTGCATTTAACCATTCCGGATAACCAATGTTTACATCCTATTGAATGTTCTCTTGGTTTTCTAACTCTACTTGTATAATAAGTTTTAACAGTTTGGTATTCTTCTTCGGTGATCAGTGGTTCATGAAGTCCTTTCGTAAGTATGGAAGTTGCTGCATCTCGTTTTAGTTGAAAACGTATATAGCCTGCATAGAATGGGTTTTTTAGGATGTATTCAATGGTACGTTTTTCGAAGGGGTTGCTACGTTTGGTTAGGAATCCTTTGCGATTTAGTTCCTTTGCAATTTCGTATGGGGATTGGTGAAAGTTTATGAATCGATCAAAGATTGACCGAACAATTTGGGCCTCATCCTCCTTAATCTTTGGGATTTCTCTAGCATACCTGATTTCGTAGCCAAGTGGAGGAGCAGCTTGATATCCACCACGAATAGCTTTTTCAGTCATTCCTTTTAAGACTTCATCCGATAGATTTAGGGAATAGTATTCCGCCATTGCTTCTAATATTGCTTCGAGGATGATAGAGAATTTGTCGTCTTCTAAATGTTCTGTGGTACTAATGACACGTATTCCACACTCTCTTTTTAATAATGATTTATATAAGATACTATCTTCCCTTGAACGACTAAAACGATCGAACTTATGAACTAGAATAACATCAAAGGGACGTGGTTTTTTCTTAGCCATACGAATCATCTGCATGAAAGCTGGGCGTTTATCGGCTCTTCTTCCGGAGATCCCTTCATCAATATAGATATAATCATCCGGAACTAAGAAATCATTTTGTTTGGCGTAAGATAATAGAAGACGTTTTTGAGCATCGGGAGAATAATCAGTTTGATCCTCTGTACTAACCCGTATATATATAGCAGCAGTATTCATAGCTTTAATTCCTTAGGTATTCAGTTATTATATGATATTACGTAATATTTGACCAATATGCTTGATATACTATTTTAAAAGGAATAACTATGAAGTACTGCGCTTATTCATAGTTATTTAGAAGTTAAAATAGGGAGTAAAGTTCCATGGAGAAGCTGAGATTTGAGAATTATATATATTTCCCGGATAAAAACATTAAGTTTGACGAGTTAAATGACGATGAAATGGATGAGTTTCGTAGGCAGATGATAAATATTTTGGAAGAGCAAACGAATCTAGAGTGTAGGGAAAATAGTGAAGAGCAAACGAATAAAAAACTAGAAGATGGAGAAAATATTCCCAAAATGAATAAGTGAATGGTTAATTGCGGACCCTTATACTTCGCAATTAATTAATTTAGTGAGGTAGAAGGAGAACATATGAAAAAGATTATTTCAGTAATGCTAGTGGTAATTATAGCGGTTGGTTTAATTGGGTGTAAGAAAGCCAAGGAAGTAGACGTGAAAACGCAAGATTTAATTAACTCCATTGGAGAGCGTATTGCAAAAGATGCGAATCTTTCCTCTAAAGAAGAACTTGGCTGGAACGAAGTGGATCTATTAAGCGAGAATGGTTCTGCTATTCTTGAGATGATGAATCTTGATCCAAATCTACTAGAAGAAGCAATCTATTATGAGAATCCAATGAATGTGAGAGCAGATCGTATTATTATAGCAAAAGTAAAAGAAGAGAAAGATGTGAATACTGTTAAGCTTGCATTTGATGAATTGAAACAGGCGCAAGAAGCTGATTGGGAACAATATCTTCCTGACCAATATCAAAAAGTAAAAGAAGGCCAGGTCATTGTTAAAGATAAGTTCGTATTCTATTTAGTATATGATGATATAGCAAGTATTAAGAAGATCGTTGATGATGCATTGATACAATAACTAACGTATTCACTCGTAACATGCTCTCGCCCCGCTGAAGTTCGTAGTGGTACGAAGGCTCTATAATACAGAGTCTTTCGTACCAAGGACTTCATACGGTTGCTCATCGAACTACGTTCGGTATAACATTAGACAAGTTTTAGTAAATACAGGAGGAAACAAATGAAGCTTATATATGCAAAAGATTATTCTGATTTAAGTCGTAAGGCGGCGAATATTATATCGGCACAAGTAATTTTAAAGCCAAATAGCGTATTAGGATTAGCAACAGGATCTACGCCAATGGGTACCTATAAACAGTTAATTGATTGGTATGAGAAAGGGGATATTGATTTCTCTTTAGCGAGGTCTGTAAACTTAGATGAGTATGTAGGAATTAATTCTGATAATGAACAAAGTTATCGTTATTTTATGGATAAACACTTATTCTCACATATTAATATTAAGGAAGAAAATACATATGTACCAAATGGAAAAGCAGTGGATTTACAAGAAGAATGCAAGGTATATGATGCTTTGATTCAAAAAGTTGGTGGTATTGATATGCAGTTACTTGGGATTGGACACAATGGGCATATCGGTTTTAATGAACCCGATCAAGCATTCGAAAAAACAACCCACATTGTAGAGCTTGGCGAAACAACAATTAATGCCAATGCTAGGTTCTTTGATTCGATCGAGGTAGTCCCAAGGAAGGCAATCACAATGGGTATTAAATCTATTATGCAAGCACAGAAGATATTATTAATTGCTAATGGCAAGGATAAAGAAGAGATTATTAATAAGGCTCTTAACGGACCAGTAACTCCAGCCATACCAGCTTCTATACTTCAATTACATCCTGATTTGACCGTGATTTGTTGTTTTGAATCATAAGATAATAAAAAGGTGCTCTCTACCAATGTAGTAGAGAGCACCTAAGTTTTATTCTTCGTCGTCTATTATGTCTTGGAATTCTTCATCATCAAGAAATTGATCGAATGCGTCAGCAACAGCTTCGTATTCATCATCATCTTCGATGTTAAGAAGTTCGATTTCTTCGTTTTCTAATTGTTTGAAACGGTATAAGAAAACTTCACCTTCTTCATCACTTTCTGCTTCTTCAACAGGTAGTAATGCAATATAATCGTTTCCGTTAACTGGGAAGATTGTTAATACAATACATTCCATCTCAGTACCATCATCAAGAGTTAATGTTACCATTCCTTGTTCTTCTTCGTTGCAACCGCAATCGCAATCGATATCATGACGTTCGTCGCTCATTAAAAATACCTCATTTCTTTATAATTGAGATTGTCACAGTAAGTATCCTAGTTATCTTCTGTGCATTAATTTACTGTAACTTATTTCCTATTGTAACAAGTGAAAAATTAATTCGAGTAAGCTAATGTTTCTCTTTATTATGAATGTATCAGATTGAATAAAAAAAAGCAAGGAGTTATTTTGTTAAAGTCTCATAAAATTCATTGATTTAATTGCAAAAAACAGTAAAAATATATTGACTTTATTGTAAAATAGCATAAAATAATTAAGAGCGGTATATTATGCTACTAAAAGGTATAATTGAAAATACCTATTTATTGAACATTCACAGTTTAGGAGGAGAACATTCAGTGGTTACAAGCAATGCTAATGATAGCAGACCAAGAGAAAACCGTAGCAACGAGACGAGAAACAACAATTATAAACCTAGAGTAAATCGTGATAATGAAAATCGCGGTGAAGGTAGAACTTATAATGGAAACCGTGAGAATCGTCCGTTTAATAAGGAAGGAAGACCTTATAACAAAGACGCTAAACCATTCAACAAAGAATCAAGACCTTATAACAGACAAGGGGATTCAAACAATCGTACCGATAGACCGGCAAGACCATATAAAAGAGATGGTGAAACGTCTGAACGTACTGGTGGTTATCAAAGAGATAACAATGGATTTAGAGGCAAAGATACAAGAGGTGGGAGCTATAATAGCTACAATAAGGATCGTGGTTTTAATAAAGATCGCGATGATGCGGACAGAAATGAAGGTAGATCTGGTAAAAGCTACGGCAGCAAAGACCAAAGAATGAAAGATGCACCTACTAAAGAAAAAGAACAACAACCAGACAAATTTGAGACTATTAAGCGTTTAGAACGCGAAAAGAAGGCTATGCAAAAGAAACAAGAAAGCAAGAAAACAGAGAAACAAGCAAAGCCTCAAGTGAAGCAAAAAAGAACAAATAATATCGATTGGACTCGTGGATATCAGAATGGTCTATATGGCGATGATGATGAAGATTACACAATGTTAATGTAATACAAGTATTCGATATATAAGATAAAATTCGTATGATATATTTTATTATATCACGTATAAGAATAGAGGAAAGAAGAATTCTAATTTTCATAAGAATTCTTCTTTTTTATTTCCGTTGCATTGCGGATTGCGAACAAATGTACTATAATTGTAATTAATTGAAGGAGTCTTAATATAGTATTAGTTACGAAAGGGATTGCAGAATGTACAAGATTGTTGATCATGTTATTAAAGTTTCTGTGCGAAATCTTGTTGAGTTTATTCTTCGAAGCGGGAATATTGATAATACACAGGTAACGACAGCAGACGCCGACGCGATGCAAGAAGGCAGCCGTATTCACCGTAAGATTCAAAAGCGAATGGGAAGTGAATATCAAGCCGAGGTACCGCTAAGCATAACTGTACCTGCATTTATTCTAGACGAGGAATATTCACTTTGTGTGGAAGGACGTGCAGATGGTATTATCCACACTAGTAAATTAAATGAAGATAATAACCTATATGAGAATGTAGTAATCATAGATGAAATAAAAGCCATATATATGGAACTTAGCTTCTTAAAAGAGGCATCCCCGGTACATCTTGCGCAGGCTATGTGCTATGCCTACATTACTGCAAATCAGGAGAAACTTGACTCCATTGGTGTAAGGATGTCTTATTGTAACATTGAAACGGAGCAGATGAAATATTTTGAAGAGACCTATACCTATTCTTTCTTAGAATCATGGTTTAAGGATTTGACTTCTGAATTTGCTAAGTGGATGGAGTGGCAGTGTAATTGGATGCAGAAACGAAATAGCTCTATTAAAGGCATAGATTTTCCGTTTCCTTATAGAGTGGGGCAAAGAGATTTAGTAACAGGCGTATATAAAACAATTATTCGTAATAAGAAGCTTTATATCGAGGCACCAACTGGAGTTGGCAAGACAATCTCAACGGTGTACCCATCTGTTAAGGCTATAGGTGAGGGCTACAGTAATAAGTTATTCTATATGACAGCTAAGACGATAACAAGAACTGCCGCGGAGGATACATTCCGTATCTTGCAAGACAAAGGAATGCAGCTGAAAGTAACTACGATTACAGCGAAGGAGAAATTCTGTATCTTAGAAAAGACAGACTGTAATCCAGGTGCCTGTGAAAGAGCAAAAGGACATTATGACCGTGTCAATGATGCTGTATACGATTTGATTACCCATGAGAACGCCATCTCTAGGGAGTTGATACTAGAATATGCACAAAAGCACCTCGTTTGCCCTTTCGAAATGTGCTTAGATGTTACGAATTGGTCAGATGCAGTAATTTGCGACTATAATTATGTATTCGATCCTAATGTATATCTTAGAAGGTTCTTTGCGAATGACACTAAGAATGATTATATCTTCTTGATCGACGAGGCGCATAATCTTGTTGAGCGTGCTAGAGAGATGTATAGTGCACAAGTATTTAAACAACATTTTCTTGATGTGAAGAAGTTTGTTGCTGGATATAGTAAAAAGTTAGCAAAGCGATTGGAGGCATGCAATAGTAGCATGCTCAAATTAAAGAGAGACTGTGAAGAGTGTGAGATTGTTGAAAGTATAGGTGACCTTGTACTTAATCTGATGAGACTACTTGCTGAGTTTGAAGAATTTTTGGTAGAGTGGAAGAATTTTGATAATCGAGATCGTTGTATGGAGTTGTATTTACTGGTCAGACATTTTCTTAATATGCATGAGCTGTTAGATGAGAACTATCTTATATATACAGATTATGATGAGAAGGAAGGATTTCGAGTACGTTTACAATGTATGAATCCTGCAAGAAATCTAGCAACTTGTTTATCCAAAGGAAAAAGTGCGATTTTCTTCTCTGCAACGTTGTTGCCGATTCATTATTATAAAGACCAATTAGCAGGAACAGAGGAGGATTATGCAATCTATGCACCTTCTCCATTCGAAAAGGAAAAGCGCTTACTTGTTATCGGCAATGATGTTAGTACCAAATATACGAGAAGGAATCAGAGTGAGTATCAAAAGATTGCATCATATATAATCCAGTTGGCGGGTGCAAAAGTAGGTAATTATATGGCATTCTTCCCTTCTTATCAGTTAATGAATGAAGTAGGAAGAATACTAGAAGAGAAGATTCTTATAGGTGAGCTTAAAGCTCAAGTTGAATTGCAACATAATTCGATGACAGAGCGGGAGAAGGAGCAGTTCCTAGAAGATTTTGTGGAAGATCCGGATGAAACAAGAATTGGCCTGTGTGTTATGGGGGGAATCTTTAGTGAAGGAATTGACCTACGTAGCAATCGCTTAATTGGAGTGATCATTGTGGGAACAGGACTTCCTATGGTGTGTAATGAGAGAGAGCTCTTTCGTTCTTACTATGATAGGTGTAACGGCAATGGCTTTGATTATGCGTATCTCTATAATGGAATGAATAAAGTACTACAATCTGCTGGGCGTGTTATTCGGACGCAGGAAGATCACGGTGTTATAGTACTATTAGATGAGAGGTTTACCAATAGGCAATATCAGAATCTGTTTCCTAGAGAATGGTTCCCTCATGAAGTGACGGGGTATACGAAGTTCCCATCTTTGGTAGAGAAGTTCTGGAATGAAGTGAGTATAAGTTAAGAAAATAGCTATTCAGAGATCTAGTGAAAGAGCTTGCTTTTAGTAAGTATCAACTGGATAGCTATGAGTACGACTTTATTAGTAGTTTTTTGAAGAAGGAAGGGTAAATATATGAAGAAGAAAGCAGCAATATTTGATTTAGATGGAACAATTGCAGATACAGTGGAATCAATCGCATATGCAACGAATGTGACATTAGAATCATTAGGACTTGGGAAAAGACCAGTTGAAGAGTATAACTACTATGCTGGTGACGGTGCAGATGTATTAGTTATGCGTGCATTAAAAGCGGCAAGTGAGAGTGATGAGCAAGCAGAGGCGTTGTTCCCATGTGCCAAGGATAAATATAAAGAAGTGTTTTTAGAGTATTGTATGTATAAGGTGAAGCCTTTTGATGGAATGGTTGAGTTGCTTGGGGAATTAAAAGCAAGAGGAATTAAGATTGGTGTTTTATCTAATAAACCACATGATAGAGCGGTAGATGTAGTGAATGAGCTTTTTGGAGAAGGATATTTTGACCTTGTTTGTGGACAAAGAGAAGGAGTACCGAAGAAACCAGATCCAAGCGGTGCAAGAATGATGTTAGAGGAATTTGATATAGATCCAGCGGAATGCCTTTATGTTGGGGATACGAATGTAGATATGCAAACGGGTAAGAATACTGGAATGTTTACAGTTGGTGTATTATGGGGCTTTCGTGACCGAGAGGAATTAGAGAATAATCATGCGGATGCTATAATAGCACATCCGCACGAGTTATTAGAATATATTGATTCGCTATAATGCAGTTTTTATGAATAGCTCAAACTTCGCACTTGAAGATTTCGATGAGTAGGTAACTGCTGTATTTACCAATTAAAATGTTTTCTGCCTTCCAAAAATTCATGCCGCTTAAGATGAGAATAGCGACTATTTAGTAGAAAGAAGAAGCAAGATCCAACTAATCCTCCAAGCACTCCAAGTAATATATGTTCAACATCTGCGACTTCATGAGTGATATAGTGTTTACATACTTCCATTACTATAGGTAACAAGAAAAGTAAGAATAGTCTTAGTATGTGCCCTTTGTTCTTGAATAGTAAGCTGATGTAGAAACCATATGGCAACGTAACAAGTATGGAAACAATTATATATTGAATGAGTGGACTAATATCTGTTTGATTATAGATGGAATCTTCGATATAGCAAGCAATTCTATAAAAAGGTATTATATTACGATTGGTATCTTCCGTTATAGACAGCCTCATTGTATCACTTATGCAAGGCAAAGTAATCGGTTTTACAACAATAAGAAGTGCCAGAAATCCAATATAATAGATTATAAATTGTGTTGTACTCTTTTTGAAGAAGCTAGTAAAGTGGTGATATTGTTCTCTTGAATCGTGAAGGTCATGTAAGATGGAGCATATCATAGGCATTAACCAATTAAGCAGTACAAGAATAAGTAGATTTTGGCTATATTCGAAGGAGAAGGTTTCTCCTTTCATGTAGATAAATCCAATGATACATGAGCTGAATAAGACAAGAATAAAGCTATATAAGAACCCCGAGTCAAAACTTTTGGAAGTTCGAATGAACATACTAGTACATAGGATGAGAACAAAACTTATTATGACTAGTGATAGTATACTGTTAGTGCAATAATAGATTAAAAAGAATTCGAGTCCCAAGGTGAGTAAACTTATAAGGTCAATAATTGTAGTGAGTCGTACAGAAAGACGATTCATATATATCACACAACCTTTCTTTTATTAATTTATCTAACGAAAAACTTAACAATCTTTTGCGTAGATGCCAAGAAGAATTGGATTATTAAGCACTGAAATAATAAAAAATTAATTATTGGATAATGCATATCTAATACTAATTTACTATATAATTAAAAATTTGTATAGGGTAAAAATGGATATATTTTTATCATGTTGGTTTTACAATAGTATTGATCATAAGGTATTCAATTTCTGGAGAATATTACATTTGTAAAAAAGAAGAGAATCCTTTAAAGTAAATAGCAAGTAAAAGGTTTGATGCTATACGTGCTTATTGCAAGGAAAGGATAAATTAAATGAAATATTATAAAAGAGTTTTGATTGCGATTATTGGTATCTTCTTTGTAGGGCTCGGTATTGCGTTTAATGCGGGAACCATGTTTGGGAATGATCCGATTGCAATATTATATGATGGCATGCGTAGTGTGCTAAGAATGGAACCAGAACAGTTGGGATTGATATCTAATATAGTTAATGTAGCTATGATAGTTATCTTATTCTTTCTTGGGAAAAGATACATTAATATCGGGACCTTGATCTATATAGTACCATTTGGTTTCTTTGTTTCAATAGGGACGTATCTATATAATGTGGTAATAAATCAAAATAGTTTTATACAAAGAGTTGTAGGTGCAATAATCGGATGTTCTGCAACGTATTTTGGAGTGGCACTATTCATTGTAGTGGCTATTGGACTTGACCCATTCACTGGAGTAGTTATGGCAATAGCAGATAAGATAGGTTGGAACTTTAGAAAAACAAAAATATGTTTTGATATAGTAATGGTGTTAATAGGATATCTAATGGGTGGTAAATTAGGTATAATCACATTACTAACAGTAGCGGCAGCAGGACCGGTAATTCAATACTTCTCAGATGTGATGAAAAAATATATAAAGATAGAAAATGAAATAAAGCAGTAATATGTAAGCAGTCAGCCTGTCGATAAGGTTGGCTGTTTTCTGATATTCTCTAATGAAAAAAGCAATGGATTAATGTATAATGTAACTAATGAGAAGCAGCTTGCTGCTTCTAGGGCTTGATCGAAGAGAAAGACCGTAACTCCGTAGGAGTCATTAGTTAACGAGGAAAATTACGAAGTAATTTCTCGAGTCTATTGTAAATAAATGAAGAGATAAAGCAAATGAGAAGCAGCTTGCTGCTTCTAGGGCTTGAACGAAGAGAAAGACCGTAACTCCGTAGGAGTCATTAGTTAACGAGGGAAATTACGAAGTAATTTCTCGAGTCTATTGTAAATAAATGAAGAGATAAAGCAAA
>ERZ781271.38-NODE-38-length-52567-cov-12.000990_pt1 | contig 52567 bp, 26 predicted proteins | sample MGYA00375849_ERZ781271 | MGnify/ENA primary metagenome ERZ781271 (study PRJEB29790, sample SAMN06051245) | human gut metagenome | host: Homo sapiens | place: USA: Cincinnati, Ohio | collected 2013-06-10 | study: EMG produced TPA metagenomics assembly of the Gut... | reverse complement strand
TCAGGATAATTCGTGGTAGTAAACTTCGTTTTCATGTCACGATGAATAATGTGGGGTAGATTAATTCATATCATGTATAAATTCTTTTATATGATTACAATCCGCCCATTGTCCCGGCTGAGCTATAAACCTTTCACTCGAATGAATTCGATTATTCATAAATGTAAGTTTCCCCACATGTCTTGCATATAGAACACGATTATCATAGATAATAAAATCATTATCTTTAATGGTAATATTCTTATGATAGTTAACAGCTTTCTGTGCCATAATTCTTGGAGTAACTTGTATAGGTGCAAATCCCCAATCAGATACATAGCTACAATTTTCAAATTTGTTTTCTCTAATTATAATATCATTTGTGAAACCGCTTTCAAACCAATTATTAGAATCGCCCTCAATAAGAATTGCTGCTCCAGCATTTTGAAACACATTATGTTCAATAATTGTTTTTCCAGCACTTGTAAGCAACAAACCTCTTGCTCCATTATTACGAAATACACAATCATGAATATATATATCGGGGATCCAATTCCTATTTTCTATAATCTGGCCAATTGCTAGATCCTCAATTGCTTTATCTATCTTAATATATTGATAATCCTTATTAATGAATCTTGACTCAATCACAATAGCTTCCTCTATATCCTCTAAAGATGATCGATTCAATATTGCAATTTTTTCGCCCTTTTCTGCAATTTTAACACCCTTTTGCATGTTATGTACTAATTCAATAATGAATTCATTTTCGGATAGTATTTTATTTATCACTGCATAAATTCCATGAATATTTGCAGCATCGTCTAATTGATTTTCAAATAGACAATTTGAGATTTCAATTGAACCGCTACAATATACGAAATGTGTCGCATCGGCTGCCGCTGTAAAGATTCGGGATTGGTCATTTTCTCGACAAATATCAAATTTATTTAACAAAATATTATGTGTATGCTCTGCCATAAAACCTATTCCTGTAGCATGATAACATGTTACATTCATTACACTTATAGAATTGCTATACGTTACGTAAAAACCAGGATGACTTCTTGGATGATGTCGCAATACTAATAGATTTCCTTCGCGACTTTGGGGTAAGAATCGCTTTCCATCCGTTCTCTCAAAAAGAACCACATTCTCATCTATTTGTGTACACATCATCGAAGTGTCTTCTGTATCTTGATTAATATACATATCTAATATTTGTTCTACTGGCGCTTTTCGAATAGAATCAAATTCCAGCCACTCCGTTAATTCATGTCTGTAATTATCCCCATAGAAAAATAGCCTTCCATGTTCTACATTATGAGGATATCTATTATTATCAATATAAACTTTGGTTTTATCCGAAGCTACAGACAGTATTTTACCTTCACTATAAGATGGTCTGGCATAATCCATCTTAAAATTCTTTAATTCAACGTTCTTTCCTTTATGAATGAAAAAAGGAATACAGTCCGTGTAGAAAATAAATGTTGCATTTCCACCATCTATTATTAAGTTTTCATATTCAGATAAATCAAATATCTTAGATACTTTAAATTACATCAATAACCATTACCATGAAGATATTACCTTGCTAGATATTGCAAATAAAGTTCATGTTAATAGTAGCTATCTTAGCAGAAGCTTTAAGGAACATACTGGCGCAACCATAATTGCTACTCTAAATAATAAAAAAATCGAAAAGGCAAAGGAATTATTACTTAATAGTGATTTGAAAATATATGAAATTTCAGAAGCAGTTGGTATAAGCGACACCACTTATTTCTCTCACTTTTTCAAGAAAAACACAGGGTTATCACCGAAGGAGTTTAAGGAAAACAATATCTAAAAGTTATAGAAACCTATTACTTATGATTAAACTCATAGGTAATAGGTTTCCAATAATTCTGTCGATTGTAGTTTAGTTCCTATAGAATACCATACAATAATATCTGTTCAATTCTAATTACTTTGCCACCTAGTATAATAGGTACCAGTAGCTTTTGCAGGACTTACTATCGAATGATTACTTCCACTCTCCCATATTATTTTCCCTCTATTATCTTTTTGTATATATTTGTACTCAATAGCGCAACCGGCTGGCAGATTAATATCATAGAACCAGGTTGGATACTTACCTATAGACTGTGTATTATTAAAGAACGGGCCTATTGCTTTTGACGTGTCCCATTTACCTAACTCATATATATTCCCTACTACATAGACATTGGCCCCTAGATACGTATTCGCATTACTAACCATAAAGCGGACGGAAACTTGTTGTCCAGTAAGAACTTCAAACCCTTCGTAAGCTTTACTTTCCACTCCATTATCTTTAACAACGGTTATATCATATTTATCAGCGGTTACATTTGGTACAACAATCTTAATCTGTGTATCTGACCAAGAAACTATCTTGGCATTCTCTACATCGAATTTCACCTTTCCTTCTGTTTTACCGAAACCTCTACCTGTAATTGTTACTGGATTTCCTGCAATCCCCATCATAGGGTCGATATTTCCAATCAAAGGTTTTTCGTAATTCGAAGTATTGTATTGCCATACTGCTGATTGACCAGCACCAAGAACGAATGTATCTACATAGCCCTCAGTTGACACTGTAATCTTACCACCACCTAGTAAACCTGACATTACATCCGTATAGATACCTTTTGGCAGATTTGTGTTAAGACTGGCGATTGTATATCCAGTATCCTGATTACGATTTACAGCTGTAACAACAACATTATTACCAAATTGACGCTCATAGATATACACATCATTATTAACCCAACGTTCTTTTGTAGTTCCGTATGCTAATGCAGGATTTGTTTTACGTAATGGTGCTAAGCTAGCTATTACCTTATAGGCAGTTGAATTCGTATCGAAGGAAGGCATATCGCCTCGATTATACGGATCTTTTTCACCTTTCGCATATTGTTCTGAACCATAGTAAATGGTTGGGATACCACGAGAAGTTAGAAGAATTACATAAGCATTCTCAACATCTCTTTTGTCGTTATTTGATAGAGTCATAAATCGACTCATATCATGATTATCTATAAATGTAACTTGATCATTCACCTCTTCATAATTAGCTCCAGTAACTGAAACTATCGTGTTAAGATCCTGCATGGTACCCGTATTATTCCCTAAAGCATTTCGCAATGCATTCGAGAAATTAAAATCAAGCAAACTCATCCCACTTTCATTCGTAAATGTTTTCATATCGGAATTCACTGCTGTACCATTATTAAACCATTCTCCAAATACAAAAATAGGTTTATAGGAATAGATAGAGCTTAACCAATTCTTTTGCCAGCCAAGGCTCATATGTTTCACTGCATCTACACGAATACCATCAACACCAAGTGCTAACCACTTTCTTACGGAATCTTTTAGATACGTGTCGATTGTAGCGTTCTGTTGGTTTAAGTCAGCTAAACCATACAAGCTATGATAGATACCGTTTTCATATGTATTGAAATCTGTCCAGCTTTCATGGTTAAAAATTCCTAATGCATCCGATTTGAATCCACCTAGATATACACCATCTTTATATAGAGCACCATCTTCCGGAAAAACAACCGATCCTTTTTCTGCTGTTGAAGTATGATTTGGCGTAAAATCAATTACAATTTTAATCCCCTTATTATGTGCTGTATCAATCAAAGTTTTAAAATCATTAATGGAACCAAAGTACGGATTCGTTCTAAAATAATCTTTTGCCCAATAGCCATGATAAGCTGCACTTTGGTTAGATGGGTCTATGGTTGATATGTTTTCCACTGGTGAAGAAATCCACAATGCTGTGATTCCCATACCAGTAAAATAACCATCGTTTATCTTCTTAGTAATGCCTGCCCAGTCACCACCATGGTATTTATTTGGGTTACTTTTATCAAATATTTCTCCAGTTGGATTGTTCTTTGTGTTACCGTCAAAGAAACGATCTGTTACAATCTGATAGATTACATCCGTAGAAAAACTTGCAGTATTCTTAACATCTGCATCTTCTGTTGTCTCAGCAGCCTGAATGGGTATATATGGATATACAACACCGACTGCTAGAACAAGAATTAATAATAAGCTACTTACTTTTTTCCCAAAATACATTTTTTGCATACTTTCTCCCTTCAATTAAATATATTTTTGCGTTAGTAAAGCGCCAAAAACCGTGTAGAACACGGGATTTTTATACTTAAGTCAATATTAACTTAGTAAGTTAGTTCGTTTAATTAATACTTATACCCAACAGTAAAATTATACCATTCATACAACCAAAATACCACTATTAAAATTGGTAAATATTTGAATATGCTGTTTCAATAAACTTCCGGATGAATCAAAAACAAAGCAAGTACAAATTTTATGTAGCTAATCGTACTTGCATTGTTTTTCGTTAACTTGTATTACTTGAACTATAGCCAATAATATTATATATAATAATTTATTAACTTATTACATCTATAACTTTCTCAATACATTTGATTGGTTCTACCATTGGAACATCGAATTTTTCTATTAGCTGCCTTTTTCTTTCCTGAATATCTTCTATCGTTTTTTCTTCATATTGTCCATAGCCTACCTCAACCTTGTCCGGTAATAAGAATGCTAATGGTTTCTTTCCCTCACAATAAATCCTTATAAGTTCTAAACAGTCTTTTATCGCATCATCATCGTCAAAACCTACAATAAGCAAAATTACATCTGGATCATATTCAATCATATTAGATAACCTTATTAGATTACCATAGATATTATCCTTTCCGTTATAGGCTAATCCTTGTTGTGAAGCCATTATAATATACTCATCGCCATTATTACTACAATTGGTAGCAAGAGCCTTCGTGTATTGGTTATACTTTATGGGATCTGGTAAAATCTCTAAGAATCTAATTGGATCAACATCATATTGCTGAAACAAATCTGCCGTAGGCTCTGTAATCAGGGCACTTGCTTTACGTCCTCTTTCTTTTAAAGCTCTTAATAAATACATTTGAGCAGTAAATTTTCCAATACAGGATCTGGTTCCATAGATGCCTATTTTTTTGGATTCAGACATAGTTTCTATGCTTTTCGTATGTTCAATATATTCTAATACTTGTTCTCTCGTTTTAGTAAAGGTATGTAGCACAATATTATTATCCTTAAGCCATCTAGATAACTCTGGATTCGTTATCTCATGGGTGCTAACTATCTTGATTCCAAGATCATTCGCCTTTTTTAATACTTCTTTCCACCGTTCTTGTAGATTGTATTTGCTATAGATATCTGCGAAATGATGAATCGGTGCTCCACCATCATTCAGTATTAAAGTGTCAACCTCTTTAAATGCTTTGTCAATATCATCTTCTACGGTTATGCCTATTGGTTCACCGTTTATTACCTCTCCCACATCATCACCGATATTTACGGAAAAATCAATTACGGAAGTTATATTATAAGCCAATAAGTCTCTAAACCTTATTAACCCCTGTGATATTTTATTGAATGGATATAGTGCTACGTTATTCATATAAGTTTCCTCCTGTACTAATAATAATTCATATAGTTAATGTTTCAGAACCACTATTTCACAATAGATAGTTTTGAAATTTGAAACCCTAACCAGTAATATAATTTAAAGATTAAGTTTCTAGTAGTTTATTCTACGGATAAGTTAAATTTCTTGAAGTATGTATTCTTACTTAGTATTGAACTTACTATGAACATAATGATACCTGACACCACCAGAATCTGATCCCACTTTACAAATTCTAATATTCCACCAAATACCCATATGCCAATTGTGCTTGAGAGCATTATAGTAACATTAAAAACTGCAAATACACGCCCCCTAAGGTGTTCTGCTACTCTTACTTGAAAGTATGTATAGAGTGGAACATTCTGCATAACATTAAGAATTCCAAGAATGATTAATAATAAACTAAAGGTAATCGTGATGACCCATCTAGACTCAAAAAAAGGTACCTTAAGATTCGGAAAACAAAACATAACCATAATTAACGCTTGCGCCTGTATTAATACAAAAACATGTTTGATTAACCTAAAGGTGTCTTTCTTAAGCGACATTAAAAAGCCACCAATGATTGCGCCTGCTGCCCAAGATCCTTGTATTACGGATAACTGAATTCCGGATACTTTTAATACATTATAATTAATATAGGGTATCACTAATGCTGATAAAGGGGAAAAAATCAAATTAACCAATAACGTAATTGTTATGAAAAAAGTAGTGGTTTTCTCTTTCAAGATATATTGGAATCCAAGCTTAATTCCACTAAGAAATCCTTCCTTTTTGGGAGTATCCGTGGTCACAACTTTTTTCGTTTCCATGATGATAAAGGTTTCGGAAATACCCGATAGGATAAACGATATCCCATCAATTAATAGTATGTATTGGAGACCGATGGTTTTATAAGCCACTGCACCAACAACTGGACCTAAGATATTAATCAATGAACCAACTGTAGTAAAAAGTGAATTTGCTCTTGCAGTATTCTTTTCTCCTACAATATTAGGAATCGATGTACTAATTGCTAACCCGAAAAAAGATTGTGTAACAGCTAGTATAACTTTAAAAACAATTAGCATAAGTATACTTTGCGGATTTAAGTGAAACATACACATAAATGTTAAAACTATTATCCCACTTAAGATATCCGTAATGACTATCGTTTTCTTCTTATCGTGCTTATCCACAAAGGAGCCAGCAATTAGATTAACAAGCATATTGGGGATTATAGAAAAGCTTAAAACCAAGGAAAACGCTGCTGCGGAATTTGTAAAGTCAAGTACATAGAGACTTAATGCAAATCCGAATACAGATGAACCTAGTTCTGATACAAAGCGGCCAAAGATTAATAAGAAAAAATTCAACTTATAGTTTATTATTCTTTCACTTAGTATTGTTTGATTAATTTCCGACATAAATCTTTTCTCCCTTGCAATTTTTATCATCTTCTTTTTCAATTTCTAGGATAGTCCTTAGTCCTTCAAAATAAGTAGTTTGTTGTTCATAGATTGTTTTGAGTTTCCTACACATATCCGAAACGAATTCATCCATGTTATTTATAACATTGTTATTATCGTTAATATTATTAATGTTATGATTGATAAATTTATTAACATAGATATCATTATTAATAGATTCAATTTCAGAACAGGTTTTCGTACACTCTGTTATAAAACGATCGCAGAAATCCATGTATTCTTTCGGAAGTTCTATATATTTTGATAAGTCTTCTAAAAACTCCTTAAAAAACATGAATTTATACTGCCATGACCCAAAGCAAGATGATAGTAATTTCTTAATCTCCTCAACATGAATTTTATTTTCTCTAAGCATTGTAGCAATTTCTAGATATGCTCTTACGCCTATATAGAAGGTGAAATTGTTACCACTTACTTCAAAATCTAATCGTTTATTGGACAGATTAATGTCAATATTGTTTTCTAAGACTTCAAGAGCAACTTGTAGATTATTCACTTGATTAATCTTGCTTAAATCAAGCTCCGTAACTGCATAAGGTAAATTCGTTGTCTGTGCATACAGTCCATCTAAAAATCTCATACCTCTTAATCCGGCAAAGGAATGATTAAAGTCCTCAGTTGGAATCACTCCATAATACTTGAAAGTGGTATCGTATACTAGATATCCGTCTTCTAGAATATCAATTAGTAAGAATGTATGTGCTCTACCACTACTTTGATCTGTAACTGCAATACTGTTCTCTGGGCGTATATCAAGTCTTCGTCTCCAATCCTCCTCACCAATACAATAATCTGGTGTATAGTTTAGATAATAGGTGGTACCAGAAATCATGACAAGCTCATTACTTCTTAAGTGTTCTCTACAATACGCCAAGCCTGCTTCTAAATCATTGAAAGACTTTACTTCTTCCGTAACTCCTAATTCATCGAATATATTAACTACACCAGGTATCATTTCTGTTGGTAATTCTCTGTATTGAAGTGTGTTTTGAAGTCCTTTACCATTCACATGGCCGTAGGTTACGAAGAATTTACCACCACCAACTGCGAGAAAACTTCTTTCTAGGTTTACGTTTCTCTCATGCTTTAACTTCTCAAGGATTACACCGGTCATACAGCCGTAATAACTTGGATATTCTGTTGTTACCTGAAAGTTCTTATTAAATACTCTTTCTTTTACTAATTCTTCTGAGACATTTTGTAATGATATAGCCGCTTCTTCAGATATTTCTACACTACCATCTACATTGCAATGCTCCATAATATTTGCTATGGTTCTATATTCTAGTATAGCCTTAACAGATACAGGTATTTTAAGATTATTTGCCTTAGACAGAATCTTGATTGCTTTAATGGAATCTCCCCCAAGTTCAAAGAAGTCATCATAGATCCCAATCCTACTCACCGAAAGGACCGTTTCCCATATGTGTAACAGTTCTTTTTCCCCATTGTTTCTTGGAGGACAATAACTAGTCTGTTGGTTCATTAGTCTACTAGTTATTCTCAGGCAGTGAGTGATTACCTCCTTTTGCTTCTCATAGAATATTTCCTTTAACTTAGCGATATTACCTTCCTTGAATTCATTACAATCATATCGAAACGATATGGATAGTTGCTTATCTATAACTTTGCATATGATATTTAAGGCATATTGTGTCTCATCATTACTATCCACACAATCTCCAATAGGTGCATCTGATAAAGTTAATACATCGTTATATGTATCTTCGCCGAATTGTCCAAGATAATTAAAATTGATCTCTGGTTTATACCTAAAACTCTTTCTATCTTCTTCCTCTAGTTCAGACATGTATTTGAGTATTCCATATCCAATTCCCTTATTCGGTACATTCCGCAAAGAATCTTTGATGGTATTCACATATTGACCTAAGGATTTTCCCTCGCTCATAGTAAGAACAACAGGATAAAAAGAGGTAAACCAACCAACAGTTCTTTTCGTATTTATATTGCTTATGATTTCCTCACGACCATGACCTTCTAGGTTAATCAATACGTTATCAAGACCATTCCATTCTTGTATTGCTAATCCAAGTATAGATAACAAGATCTCATTCGCTTGTGTACCATACGCTTTATGAACATTCTTAAGTAAATCTGTTGTTTCTTCCTTAGAAAGAATCAATTCTTCTGACCGTACATCTCTAAATCGTCTAACAGAGACCAGTTGATCTTTTGGTAATTTATTGGCTCTCGCTTCATTAATACCTTTCCAATATGCTAACTCTTTCAGTAGTTCTTCATTCTTTGAATATAACTTTAATTGGTCGGCCCATTGTTTAAAGGAATCTGTCTTATCAGGCAAACATAAGTTCTCCCCATTAGCTATTTGCTTATATCCAGTTGCAAAATCCTCAAGTATAATTCTCCACGACACGCCATCAACTACCAAATGATGAATGATGATAAGTAAATGGTCTCCTTCCTTAGTTTTACATAATCCTAGCTTTACTAATGGACCGTTCTCTAGGCTAATTCCTACCTGCAGACAATTCGCTACATCTTCTATATCCTTATATAGATTAATGCAATCGGTGAAGTCATATACCTCAAACGTTAAGGAATTCTCATACAGTCCAGTATTGAATTGAAGAACCTTTCCCTCCTTATTGGAAAATCGCATTCTTAATGCATCGTGATGTTCTACAATCTTATCAAATACTTGCTTTACAATTTCTTCATTGAATCCGTCTTCTTTATATAGACAAAAAGCTTGATTCCACCGATCTTTGTGAGACAGTCTTCTTTCAAAGAAATCCTTCTGAATAGGTGTTAGTTCTACATCACCAGTTACAATTTGTTGACAAGCAGTTCCTTTGTTATACTTCATATGTTCGCTTAGCTTCTCTATGGTAGAATATAACTTCAAATCAGATACCTTTAATGCTATATTGAGTTTTTGTAGCTCCATTACAACACTTAATGCAGATGTCTCATCTCCTCCAAGGTCAAAGAAATTATCACATATACCTACCTTATCTACGTCAAGGATTTCTTTCCATACATCTGCTACGATTTCTTCAAGTGTATTCCTTGGAGGAACATATTGCACCTGGTCTCCCTCTACCAGTCTAATTAATTGTTTTTTATCAATCTTTCCATTATGTGTAACTGGTATTACGTCTATATTCATTAGATAGGTAGGTATCATATAATTTGGCAGGTATTTAGAGAGATGCATTCTCAAATCCTTAAGATCTATTGGAGCTCTTGAAACCACAAATGCAGCTATATACTTACTACCTTGCGTAGATTCACCACATATAACTACTGCCTCTTTTACCTCCGTAAACTTGCGTATTTGCTTTTCAATCTCTTCTAATTCGATTCGAAATCCTCTGATTTTTATCTGTTGATCGATTCGACCTAGATACTCAATTTCTCCATTATTATGACGCTTTCCAAGATCACCTGTTCGATACATCTTACTTCCTTCTACAAAAGGATTTGTGACAAATCGCTCCTTGGTAAGTTCTATCTGATTGATATATCCACGACTTAAGCCTTCTCCTGCAATATAAATCTCCCCAGGGGTCCCCATTGGTACAGGATGTAGATATCTATCCAATATATAGATTTGAACATGATCAAGATTGTATCCGATTGGTATGCTTACCAATTGTTCTATCTTTTCACAATCAATCTCATACATCGTTGATACATCACAACACTCTGTTGGTCCATATACATTCGTTATTTTTAACTCATTTTTATGGTTTAACTCAAAGAAATTACGTACTAAGTCTATTGATAATTCCTCTCCTCCAATTACAAAATGCTTCGTTGGTAACGCAATCTTCTTGTCAATAAGCATATCCCTAATTATACTTAAATGTGCCGGTGTCCCATCGGACAAATGGATGTTATGTTCGATATAATAGTTGATAAGCTTTTCGCCGTTTAATCGTTCCTCCTCTGGGACGATAACTAAGGTCTGTCCATATATGATAGCGGGAAAGATTTGCTTAACAGATGCATCAAAAACATACGGTGACAACAACCCTACATTCAGTTTATTATGATACTCCTGGTAAATGTTCTTATACAGATTACTGGATAGATTGATGACACTCTTATGCTCAATCATTACACCTTTGGGTTTCCCCGTTGTTCCAGATGTATAGATAACATAGGCTAAATCTTTGCCTGAGTTGACCTTCTCTAGATTTGATTGATCCTTTACATATATAGTATTCTCTCTCAAATCTATGACATTCCCTTGAAACATCAATTCCTTACACTCCGTATTCGTTACCAGAATAGTAGCCTTACTGTCATCAAGCATAAAGTTTACTCTATCCACTGGGTAGGTTGGATCAATTGGCAAATAAGCTCCTCCCGCTTTAAGAATAGACAGTATTCCTATTATCATCTCAATTGATCTTTCAGTAACAAGTGCTACTATCGTATCTCTATTAACTCCCATATTTCTCAAAACTCTAGCCACGCTGTTTGTCTTCTCATTCAGTTCTTTATAGGTTATTGATAGATCTTTATATACTACAGCATACGCATCCGGTGTTTTTTCTGCTTGCGCTTCGAACAAATCATGTATGGTCATATGGACATGTGTTTTCTCATACACATCTGTTGACAACTTGCTTAGTATTGTTGTATCTTCATGCTTTGACACATCGTCAAGTATAGATGTTTCTTCATACATTGAAACATCGTCATGTATCGAAGTTGTCTCATACATTAAAACCTCCTCAAGTCTTGATGCCTCTTTCTGTCCCAAATCATAGATAAGTTTCCTTTTACTTTGATTAAACCGATACACTACTTGCTCATACTCATTATCCGTTAGCATTCTTATATCTTTTAAGTAGATATCTGAATTATCACTAACACAATTAACGATTTCAATGATATGGTCTTTTATTGTCTCTACCACCTTATCCTCATAGATAACTGCATTATATTTTAGTTTAATTTGTATTTCCTCTGATGGTATGATAACGACATTGAAATCATAATTCGTTTGTTCAAAAGACCTAGCATCTTTGATCTTATACGTATCACTAGTATTCATATCTCTAGCAGGATAGTTCTCGAATATGAAAAGGCTATTAATTAGATTTTGTTTAACATTACATGCGTTTTGTATTTGTGCTAGGGATACAAAATCATATCTTGTTGATTGATTGTAATCATCTCTGATATTCATAATCAAGTCTGTAAATGTAAGATTCCCATCACAATTGACTCTAATAGGAATGGTATTAATGAATAATCCTACCATTTTTTCGATACCTTCAATTGGTGCATTTCTTCCAGATACTACTGTTCCGAAAACAACATCCTCCTGATTATTATAGCGCTGTAGTATGATTGACCAGATTGCTTGAAATGCATTGTTTACCGTTACATTTGCTTTTCTACACATGTCGACAATTTTCAAAGTCGTTTCTTTATCAATAGCAAAATGGATCTCTTTCTTGTTGTATTCATGTACTTTAATCTTTGTTTTCTGAGGTAACACAATCTCATTCTCATAATCCGCTAAGTAATCCTTCCAATAACCATTAGCCTTATTGTTATCTTGCTTTACTAGCCAATTGATGTAATCAACATATTGATATGCATTATCTAGTTTATGTTCTTCACCGTATCTAAGGGATTTATAGATCTTAATAAAATCACTAATTACTAATCCTAAGCACCAACCATCCATAATAATATGATGATGACTCCAAACAATCTCATAATCGTTTGTTCCTACTTTAATAATAGCAATTCGCATTAATAGATCCTTTGATAAATCAAAACCTTTCTCTCGGTCTCTTTCCTTGAATTCGTCTAGATAATACTTCCGCGACTGACTGTCCATATGAGAAATATCTTCATAGAATATCTTGGTGGTTCTCTCTGCTAATACAACCTGCTTGATTTCCTCAACCTTCTCATAGATAAATATGGAGCGGAATATATCGTATCTTGCAATAACTGTATTTACACTTATTTCAAATACGTCAATATCCAAATCAGCTTCAATAGAAAAACTAAGTTGCTGAAAATATGCTTTCGAATCTCTGCTATATAAATAGTTAAAAAGCATCCCTTGCTGCATTGGCGTTAATGAATACACATTTTGTATTTTTGCTCCTTTGGCCATAATGATTTCCTCCTAAAACATCATAATCATATTTCTATCTCTTGAAGCATTTCATTCAAAGTATCCAGTTCCGTAAAAGAGAGACTATCGTCGTCAAAATCACTAGGTGTATACTCTTGTTCTTCTCTGTCAGAACAGTGTTCAATTACTTCTTGTAGTAACTTAATATAACTTCTTGATAGAGTTTCAATTGTTTCTTTATAAAATTCCTTTGTGTTATAGGTGAATTTTATAAGAAGTTGATTTTTAGCAATCATACCTCCCACTGATAACGCATACATACTAGTATTCTCCTTACTACTATTATCTCCAGAGTCAATACTTGAAGTAGTAAATACGTCACTGGTTAAATCGTTATCAAATTGACCAAGATAATTAAAACATATTTCTGGTTCTAGGCAAAAGCATTCCTCCTTATTCCACGCTGGTAATGTGATATATCTTAGAATTGAATATCCAATTCCTTTTTGTGGAACGTGTCTTAGTGTTTCCTTCACATTCTTAATCTTGTCACTTAAATCATAACAATCGTCTAGGTGAAGCAGTACCGGATATTTTGATGTAAACCACCCAATTGTTCTAGTGATATCTAGATTCTCTGCTATATCTTCTCTTCCGTGGCCTTCAAGATCAATTAATACTTGCCCATTCTTCGTCCAGTTTTTAATTGTCTTTACCAAGACTGTCAAAAGAATATCGTTTATTTCTGTTTTATAAGCAGTATTCGTTTCTCGTAAGAGTTTATCCGTATATAATTCATCTAAGATCACGCTAATGGTCTCACAATCCTTGAGTTTTCTAGTCTCAGATAGCCTAATGTCTTTCTCTATAGGAATAAAGTTTTGTTTTTCTATGTTACTCCAGTAAGAAAATTGTTCTTTTAGCTCAGGAGACATTGCATATTGATAAATCTGATTCGCCCATTCCTTATAAGAATCTGTTTTACTAACCAATGAGGTCTCTTGGCCTTCCATCAATTGCTTATATGCCAACTCGAAATCTTGTAATAGAATTCGCCATGACACTCCATCAATCACTAGATGATGAATTACAATTAATAAATGATCCCCTTCATAGGTTTTAAACAATCCAAGCTTTACAAGTGAACCACCTTCTAAATCTATACTACTTTGGATCTCACTTACCTTTTCTTCAATATAGCTTTCATAGTCCTCAACCGCTACATAATATATAAGGAATTCAAATGACTGTGAATCGTAACTTTCATTAATTTGTATTACTTCATGACCATCTTTCTTAAATGTCATACGTAATGCATCATGATGATTCATAATCTTCTCAAACGCTTTTTCAACAAACTTTTCGTTAAAACCCATCTTACTATATAGCATAATGGATTGATTATAATGATTTTCAATCTTATAATGACGTTCAAAAAAATCTTTTTGTATTGGCGTTAGTTTAACCTGTCCAGTTACCATTTCTTGACTTGCCTTAATGTCTGTACTGGTAACATACTTGCTAAGTTCTTTGATGGTTTGATGTTGTAACAAATCTCTGATTGCTACTTTGAGATTATAGTCTCTAAGTTTTGAGCTTATCTGAATTGCCTTAATGGAATCTCCACCAAGTGAATAATAATTATTATGTATGCCCACTTGTTGTAATCCTAAGACCTCACACCAAACCTTTACTAGCATCTCTTGCGTTTCATCTTCTGGTAACTCAATTGGCACTTCCAGTTCTGTTGCTGTTATTTCTGGTTCAGGAAGTAATTTTCGATCAACTTTTCCATTGATTGTTACCGGTAATTGATCCAACCGTACAAAATAAGAAGGAATCATGTATTCCGGTAATTCCTCCAAAAGATATCTTCTAATTTCATCAATACTAATTTTAGAATCTGCTGTAAGATAGGCACATAAATACTTACGATTAAAATCATCATCCCTAGCTATGACGACAGCTTCCTTAATCTCCTTATGCTTTAGTAACAGCTTCTCAATTTCTCCAAGTTCAATTCTAAACCCTCTTATCTTAACTTGATGGTCGATTCGCCCTAAGTATTTGATAGTACCTTCGTCTGTCCACTTAACCAAATCACCCGTTCGATACATTCGCATTCCATCCTGGTAACAATCCTCCATGAAGGCTGATCTAGTCAGTTCCTGACTGTTCATATATCCCCTCGCTACACCTTCACCTGATATGTAGAGCTCACCAGATATACCAATAGGAACTAACTTTTGGTACTTATCTAACACATACAATCTAACGTTATTCAGTGGTTTGCCAATTACAATGTCTTCGTTACAGTTATCTTGGTTTATTAAGTAGGAGGTTGCATCCACGCAACATTCCGTTGGCCCATATACATTGACAATATCAAGGGTTTTATCACCGCGGTTACACTTGTCCAAAAGGCTTGTTACAATGCCATTGTGTAATGCCTCTCCTCCAATCAAAAAACATCGTATTGGGATTCGTTTTAGTTGTTCCTGGTTACAATTTGACAGAATACTAAGATGTGTCGGCGTTCCATCTGATATGTCTATACTGTTTGCAATATAGTAATCGAGTAACAGCTCTCCATCTACTCTAGCTTCCTCTGAAATTATGTGCAGCGTATGTCCTAAAAGAAGGGATGCAAAAATCTGTTTCACCGATGCATCAAATATATAAGGAGCGATTAAAGCAATCTTTAAATCTCCTTCATATCTTTGGTACACCTTATCATGAAGAGAATAAATCAGATTGACAACAGATCGATTCTCAAGCATTACCCCTTTTGGCTTTCCAGTCGTTCCAGATGTATAGATAACATATGCTAAGTCTCTACTATCCCCTGTAATATCAGGTCGTTCATTACTGTAATTCTTATATAACTCATCGTTATCGATACATACAACATGGTTCATGTTACTATTTTGCTCCACGTAACTAACTTGTTCCATTAAAACCTTCTCTGTTAATACAATTGTAGCTTTGCTATCTTCCAACATATATTGAATTCTGTTCACAGGATACTCTTCAGAAATTGGCATGTAAGCAGCACCTGCTTTCAATATTCCCATTATACAAATAATCATATTCAAAGATCGTTTTACCAAGATTCCTACGATGGAATCCCTGCCTATTCCCTTATCCTTTAACATATGAGCTACACAATTTGCTTTTTGATCCAGTTCAAGATAAGATAAACGATTTCCTTTGAACTCAACCGCTGTTTTCTCTGGATATAAAAAGACTTGCTGTTCAAATAGTTGTGCTATTGTTTGATCCTGTGGATAATAGGCATTCGTATCATTAAAGCTTACTACTAGTTTCTCTTCTTCTTTCTCATCAATATAATTAATTTCGCAAATCCTTTGCTCTTGATTATGAATTAAGGCACTTAGAATCTTGATATAGCTGTCTCTTAGTCGTTCGATTGTTTTGATATCAAATAGTTTGGTACAATATTTGAATTCAAATTTTATCGTATCTTCAACCTCTTCACCTACAAGCATGAAATCAAACTTAGAAATTGTATTATTTAGTTCAAAAGGCTCAAACGTTGATCCATTCATATCAATCGATGAATACTCCACATTTTCTAAGATAAACATGGTATCAAATAATGGGTTTCTTCCCATTTCTCGCTTTACATTCAATTTATCAAGAAGCATATCAAATTGATAATCTGAATTATTGAATACTTCAAAACAGGTATCCTTCACTTCCTCCATATATTGTAGTAAGGTTTTGTCCCCACTAGGATAGGTTCTTAAAGGCAAGGTATTGATAAACATACCAATTAGATTCTCTAAATCAGCGTGATGTCTGCCGGCTTCTGCGGTACCAACAATGATATCTTCCTGCGTGGAATACTTGGATAACAGTATACTATACGCTCCATATAGTACCATAAACAAAGTTGTTCCTGTTTTTCTATTCAAATCTCGTAACAATTGTGTCATGGTATTATCGATTTCGAATTTGATACAACTACCTTCAAAGCTCTGAATGGTAGGTCTTTCATAATCAAGAGGTAATGTAAGGGGTGACCATTCATTCTTATATGCGTTGAGCCAATACTGTTCCTGATGTTTGATGGTATCAGAACTTAAGAAATCCTTTTGCCATACTGCATAATCCTTGTACTGTATCTTCAATTCTGGTAACGAATTCCCTTTGTATAACTCATTAAACTCTTTTACAAATATTCCAATGGATACCCCATCAAATATAATGTGATGCATATCCATAAGTAAAACATGTTCTTCTTGTTTCACTTTCAAGAGTTTAAATCGAACTAATGGTAACGTTCCCAATGAAAACGGTTTTATAAACTCCTTCATGATATGTTCTGTAGTATCTTTGCTTTCATCAACCCAAACCTGTACTTTAACTTGGTCATGTACCTGTTGTACGATTTCTCCCTTAACAATATGAAAGCTCGTTCTGAAAACTTCGTGTCGATTAATTAGTATAGTTAACGAATCTTTTAATCGTTCAAGATCTAATTCACCTTTTATTATGTAGGCAGCAGGCATATTGTAACTTATACTTTCAGGATCAATTTGTGCCAATGTATATATTCTCTTCTGAGAAGAGGATACTGGATAATATGGTTGTTTTTCAACTTTTTGAATCTTACAATATTCAGATTGATTCTTGTTGTTCATACATGTACTGAGCTCTCTGATTGTAGGATAGTCGAAGACATCCTTCATATCAATTAAGATATTGAACTCTTTTTGAATCTTTGACATCAAAACAGTTGCTTTTAGTGAATGACCACCGAATTCAAAAAAGTTATTATCAATTCCAATCCGCTCTACGCCAAGCACTTCTCCCCACACAGTTACAAGTCTCTTCTCTGTAGCTGTCCTTGGAGCAACATATTCAATCGTATCGACGTGATCGTTATTTGGTTTTGGTAAAGCCGCTTTATTGACCTTTCCGTTAGAAGTTATCGGTATTTCATCTATGGTCACAAAATATGACGGTACCATATATGTTGGTAATTTATTAAGTAAATACTTTCTTAGATTGTGAGTTATTCGCTCATCCCTAGGAACAATATACGCACATACTTCTTTATTACCATAGGAATCATTGGTATCAATAACGCAAGCTCTATCAACACCAGGATAGGTAAGAATACTATTCTCTATCTCTTCAAGTTCGATTCGATATCCTCTGATTTTGACTTGATTGTCTATTCTACCTAAGAATTCGATGTTTCCGTCTTCTAGATATCTTCCCAAATCTCCCGTCTTGTAGAGTCTGTCCTTCTTGTTTTTAGTAAAAGGATTCTTAACAAATTTATCTTTATCTAATTCTTCAAGATTCATATATCCTCTTGCTAAACACGAACCGCCTATATATAATTCACCTGTTTGGCCAATTGCTACGGGTTCCATTTTATTATCTACAATATATACCTTAGCGTTATCAATTGGCATTCCGATTACAGGACACCTTTTATATTCATTAAGATGATGCAGATCAATCAAGGTTGCAATACAGCCAACTGTACACTCTGTCGGTCCATAGTGATTCATAATTTGGGTATCCGGGTAAATCTTGTTATATTTCTCTACTAAGGATACATTAATTGGCTCGCCTCCAAGGACAATCAGTCTTAATGAATTACATACATCTGATTCAAGAAAGCTATAGGTATTTACTAGCATACTGAATAATGATGGAGTTGCCTTAATATATGTAATTTCATGGGTACTTATATAATGCAACAATTTCTCGGGATCTGTATATTCATCTTTTGATACAATATGAAGTTCTCCACCACATAATAAGGAGGTATACAAACTTGTATAACTTAGATCAAAGGCAAATGAAGATAATAAAATTGTTTTATCCTTTTCCCACAAGTTAGATTTTCTAGTAAACCATGCAACATAATTTGCCAAGCTACGGTGTTCTACTTTAACCCCCTTAGGCTTTCCCGTACTACCCGAGGTATATATGATATAAGCAAGGTCATTGACTGTACTAATTGGTTGCATATTGCTTGAATCTTTTGAATAGTCGCAAGGGTCATCTATCGTGATCATTGTTCCTGAAAAATTAACATGATTTTTCAACACTGTTTGTGTAATTAAGGCACTTGCATCACTATCTTCAAGCATATACGTTATTCGGTCAGACGGATATTCAGAATCAATCGGCAGGTAAGCTCCTCCAGCCTTCATCACCGCAAGTATCCCAATTGCTATATAGACGGATCGCTCTACCAATAACCCAACAATCGTATCTTGTTTAACCCCATTCTGCCGTAAAGTCCTTGCTAAGGAATTTGCCATTTGATTCAATTCAACATAGGTCAGTTTTTCCTTACCGAATACTACCGCTACGTTATTAGGAGTTTTCTCAACCTGAAGCTCAAACATTTCGCATATGGTAAGACTATTATTATTCATAACATCTGTATCATTAAATGTACTTACTATTCTTTCCTTCTCTTTGATTGGAAGTATTCCAATAGATGATACCTTCTTATCAGATGCTACAATTATGCCATTCAGTACCTCCAGATAATACTGTATGAACCTATGAATCGTCCCCTCTTTGAACATAGATGTACTATACTGAAACCAACAGATAATCTCTCCATCTCTTTCTTGAACCTTGAGCGTTAGATCAAGTTTCGTTCCTTTTGGTTTATAATCATAGATTTGGAATCGAATATGTTCATCATCATTTACTGGTATCTCCATGTTTTCCATAACAAACATGACATCAAAGATAGGATTCCGGCTAAGATCTCTATTCTTATGTAGATCTTCTATAAGTTGGTCAAATTGATAATCACTATTATCAAATGCTTCTAAAGATGTATCCTTTATTCGTAGTAAATAATCAGTAAACGATTCCTCTTCATACAGCTTGCTTCTAATAGCAAGAGTATTGACAAACATACCCACAACATCTTGTAAAGAATCAAGATTTCTTCCGGATGTAACGGTTCCTATGATTATTTCTTCCTGATTAGCATACTTATGAATGAACAAATTAAAAGCACTGAACAAAACCATATATAGCGTTGTATTCGTCGCCCTCGACAAGTTTTTAAGACGACTGGTAACCTCTTCGTTAATGGTAAATAAAACAGAGTTGCCTTCTAATAACTGCTTAGATGGTCTCTTATAGTCTGTAGGCATATTAAGTAATGGTATTGGACCTCCAAACTCCTTTAGCCAGTATTCTTTTTGCTTCGTGATTTTCTCAGAATTTTTATTCCTCTCTTGCCATACCGCATAGTCCTTATAGTTTAATCTATGCTCTGGCAATTTTTCATTATTATAAATCTGAATAAATTCTTTCATAAGGATTCCAATAGAGGTTCCATCGGATATAATATGATGGATATCTAGGATAATATAATAGTTTTGCTGTTCTGTCTTTACTACGCAAATTCGAAGAAGAGGTGCTTTATCTAATTCATACGGAACGATAAATTGATCGATTATCTCATCTATATCCGCTTCTCTAGTTTCTCTATAAGTAAAGTTATCCTCTACGGAATCATGTATGCGTTGTACGATTAATCCATCCTGCAATTCGAAGGAAGTTCTAAGAGCTTCATGCCTCTTTATAAGTAAATCAAAGGATTCTTTCACTCGCTCTACATCTAAATTATCTTCTACCATAACCACTTGTGTTATGTTGTAGGCAATTCCCTTCTTATGTAGCTCGTTTAGTGCATATAGTCTATTCTGTGCAGAAGATAAGGGGTAATATTCCTTCTTCTCTACAGATTGTATGTCCTCAAACGAATTAGTTTCTGCACTAGAGATGAATTCAGCCAAACTTTCTATCGTGATATGATTGAATATGTCCCTTAGTGTTATATCAATATGAAACATCTTATTAATACTGTGCACTACTAAAGCAGCTTTTAATGAATCTCCACCTAATTCAAAAAAACTCTGATCAACACTAATATTGCTATTCTTTAAGATATGTCCCCAAATCTGAACTAAACTTTCTTCTGTTTCGTTATTCGGCTTCTTAAGCTTTCTAGATAAATTGCTTAATGATACTTTGCTTAGAGATTGAATAGTTTCATCAAAACTTCCTTTTTGATATTGCTCCATTAGTTTAAATCTTTGGATTTTACCACTACTTGCCTTAGGCAATACTTCGACTGGTATTATATTACTTACTTCTAAGCCAGTACAATTATTCACATGGTTCTTAATTGCAACTGCTTTTACTGCAAAGGATTCAATATTTTCTTTCGTTAGAACAAATATAGCGACCTCTTCCTTTTGCTTTTCCTTATTGAATATTCCACATGCAGCTACTTCATTAAATGCTAGTCCGTTCGTTTCCTTAACAATCCTTTCAATATCAATAGGATAGTAATTTTGGCCATTGATGAATATAATATCCTTCTCTCTTCCTGTTACTACTAGTTGATTCTCAAATAGGAACCCAATATCTCCAGTCTTTAGCCAACCATCTTGCGTAAATGCTTCCCTATTAGCATCGTCGTTACTAAAATACCCTTTCGTTACATTCTTTCCTTTGATCTGAATACTACCAACATATTTTTCATCAAGAATGTCGTTATTCTCATTACAGATTCGTACTAAACAATCATCAAATGGATAGCCAACAGTAACTACATTCATTACATTCGTAACCGAATGATTACATACTTCTTTAATCTTGTTACCATATCCAACAGAATCTCTTTCTAGTTGTAAAAATCTAAACCCATCACCAATCATCGGAGCAGTTATACCAACCGTTGCTTCTGTCATACCGTAGCTTGGCCATATCGTGTTTTTACTCAATCCATATCTACTTAGAAACTCCATGAAATTATTACAAACGTTAACATCAATTGGTTCTCCGCCCGTAACAATAATCTTTATGCATGATAAATCCCAATTATAAGAGATTTCTCGATCCATACATGCAAGAAAATGGTTAAATCCAAAATTAGGCGCTAATAACATGGTGTTTTTATGCTGATCAACTTTTTGCATCCACAAGGTAGGATTCTTTAAAAATAACAACGTAGGCATTAAATATTGGTTTATATCAGCATACATAGAGGCTATATGCCCTACTACTAAAGAAAAACTATGTGAAATAGGGAGCCAATTCAATATAGAATCCTGTTTATTACAGTTTGCTCGATTGAAGATAGCTTTCGCATTGGAGATTATATTCTCATGGGTAATCATAATACCTTTCGGATTTCCAGTTGAACCAGAAGAAAATTGGATATAAGCCACCTCATGTGGTAGAGGCACGATTCCATCATCATAATTCGTTATCTTGATAATATCCTTACAACAAATGGTATTATCAAGGATACGGTTTTTTAGATTCCAAATCGTTTCTTTATCCGTACCTATATCAGCACACTCTTTCTCTACACACGCTATTGTTTCGTTGTTACTATCCGTTATTATTTTTGGATTTTTCAATACTTTGAAAATGTTAATTATTTGATTCTGTTGTTCCTTATTAACGGCTACATGAAGCGGTATAGGAATAATTCCACCAAGAATACAAGCCCAAAATACATAGATAAAGTTTTCATTATCCTCAATTTGCATGATTACTTCATGTTCTCTTGTTATTCCTTGTTGAATCAAATTATATAAAATACCCTTTGCCGTATCATATAGCTCCTTATATGTTACTAGTTTTTCAGAATCCTGGTCCTGAATAAAAACAATTCCAGCTTTATTCCTACTTGCAGATTCTAAGACTTCACACAAATTTTTAGCGTTTGTCATTGTAACATTTCACCACCTTTACTTTAACCTGTAATCACAGGTAGTATCTTTGCAACATCACTAACCAGCTCAACGTTCTCTATCTTGAATTTATCTTTCAGTTCCTTCTTTCTTTGTTCAATTTCTCCTTTTGTTTTTATCTCATATTTGCCATAAGTAACTTCTAATCGATCTGGTATTAATATTGATATTGGCTTTTTACCATCACAGAATATTCGAAAGATATCCAAACAATCTTGTATATTTGCATCATCATCATATCCTGCAACTAATATGATAGAATCTGGATTATATGCTTTCAGCAATGATGTGTTAGAAGCAACTTCTTCAATATAATACTGACTGGTTATGCTTTGTTGATCAGCCATAACAATATAATCATTTCCCGCAATCTCCGCATGCTTAATAAGTGTAACCACATAATAAACATACCTCATAGGATTTTTTAGAAGTCTATGTCTTAATGGATCTGCATCATATTGTCCATACAACAATCCTACTGGTTCTGTTATGAATGCTGCAACTTTTAAGTCCTTTTGCTTCATAGCTTTCAATAAATGCATTTGGGTTGTATATTTTCCAACACAAGGTCTTGTCGCATAGATAGCTACCCTATGTGCATGATTTGCAACATTAATTTTCTTACCTTCGCAAATAAATTCTTCAATCTCATCATCTGACTTACCGTATGTTGTTAATTTAATTTTATTTTCCTGAAGCCATTTGTTAAGCGTTTCGTCATTGATATCATGAGTACATATTATCTCAATACCTTTTCTACTAGCGCTTATAATCATCTCCTTACATTTCTTTTCAACTTCATAATCTTTATATAACTTCATATACGTTTCATTATAGAATGGACCAGACATACTGTTAATAATTAATGTATCGATATCTTCTAATGCCTTAGTAGCGTCATCAACTATCGTTATACCTGCATACTTACCATCAATATTTTCTCCTGCATCTTCTCCTATATTGAATACAAAATCTATTATAGTATTAATTTGAAAATCTAATTGATCTCTGAATTTAACAAGTCCTCTTGTAATTTTTTCAAATGGATATACCGCTACATTTTTCATCCATAATTCCTCCAATAATTATTTAATATCTTCTAAACTAATAGTAAGCAGCTATATGGGGACAGCTCTAAAACCACGTCTTTATCGATAGAATATTCTCTCCCCGATATAAGATCTGTAATTGTATTGCCGCCACCACACCAATCTACCTTGCCAATAACTACAGATGCTTCATTGGAATTATTAAGCACTACTCCTACATGTTCCATATCTGTAAATCTAATATAGCCATATACACCTTGCTCGTCATCTTCAATCCAGGTACTAAACTCTCCGTCTGTAAGTGCTTCGTATCTTCTTCTAATGGCAATTAGTTTTTTATAGAATTCTAAGATACTATGATTTTGGCGTTGACTATCCCAAATCATCGGTTTTCTACAGTCAGGGTCCATTGTTCCCTTCATTCCGATTTCATCCCCATAGTAAATAATAGGTATACCAAGGTATGTCATTTGAAAAAGTACTGCGAGTTTCATCACCCTTATTGAATAATCCTCGTTTTCTAACTCACGAAACTGAGCACAATCCGTTAAAAATCGTTCGGTATCATGACTATCTAGAAGATTAAACAACGTTCTATCTACCTGGTCACTATAGGTCATTCTATTTTTAGTAAGTAAACTATTAAATTCACTGACACAAATGTTGCCTTTGGCAAAGAAACTATGTACGGCTTCTCTAAATTTATAGTTTGTTATTCCATCAAACTGTTCACCTCTAAGCCATGCTCCCGCATTATGCCATATCTCCCCTATGATCAATGACTCTGGCTTTATGGTCTTAATCTCTTTTCTAAATAGTCTCCAAAACTCGTGATCAATTTCATTTGCTACATCAATTCTCCAACCATCAATACCTATTTCCTCTATCCAATAACGTCCAATACTAATTAAGTAGTCTCTTACCTCTTTATTATGAGTTTTGAGCTTAGGCATGCCCCCTAGAAATCCAAACGTAGCATAATTAGGGCATGGACTCTGAACAATTGGAAAACTGTTGATATAGAACCAATCCTTGTAGCGAGAAGCTTCTCCATTGGTCATAACATCTTTGAAGGCAAAGAATTGCTCACTACAGTGATGAAAAGTAGCATCAAGTATAACATGGATTCCCATTTGATGTGCTTCCTCGACTAACTTTTTGGCTACATCTAAATCTCCAAAGTAGGGATCCACACTAAAATAGTCTATTGTATCGTATTTATGGTTGCTAGGAGATGTAAATATCGGAGTAAGGTAAATCAAATTGATTCCTAACTCTTCCAAGTAGTCAAGCTTATCTATTATTCCCTTTAAATCTCCGCCGTAGAAGGAATCCGTAGTGGGTTTTTCCTCCCATGACACTATGTTTTCTGGATCATTACTTCTGTCCCCATTACAGAAGCGATCAGGCAATATCTGATATACGACTGCTTTACTTGCCCAATCTGGAATATCAAACATATCTTGTTCTGAAATATATGGAAATTGAAACACGCCTGCTTTATCTAATGTTTCTGATACACCATTCTCTCCATACCAAAGTTCACTTTTGTCATTACCAACTAAATTAAATCTATATTTAATCCGTTTTGTGACTGAATAAATAACTCCTTCAAAATAGTCGAAGTTTTCATCCCAAGCTACTCTTTTCAAATGAATTTTTTCTTCTTTATCTTTATTTGATTCATAACGATCTCCATGAAACAAATAACAATCACATATATCAAGTTTCTTGGCTTGTAGTCTGACTTTTAACTGGTGATTACCTATAGGAAAAGCATATGGCTCATCACATACATGGTAAATTGCTTCTTTAAGCATAAAGTCACTCCTTTCATGTATTAACTATGATTAGTTTAGTGTGAAACTCTTACTCATGTAACCTATCCTTTCTCTTCTATAATTCCCTAGTAATCCTACAACCTTCGTTTCCATGTATTTCCATTTTACATTATATTTTTCCATATTTCAACACATTGTTATATAATACTATAATATTACATATATATCCTTTCAAATGAAGTAACAAGCCCTCTACATCTATTAGAGAACTATTAGATATAAAGGGCTTATTATCATTAACTAACTAATTAATAACAAAATCATAGTAATTAATTCTGCCAATTCGCTGTAGCTTCTGCTGTTCCAGTATTCGGAGTCGTTACAGTATGATTACTACCACTCTCCCACACTACATTACCGCTGGTATCTTTTTTAATAAATTTATACTGAATTGCTGTACCTGCTGGTACACTAACATCAAAGAACCATGTAGGATACACACCAATTGTACTTGTATTATTGAATAAAGGTCCAATAGCCTTAGTAGCATCCCAATTGCCAAGTTCATATACATTACCAACAAGATATACGTTAGTACCATAGTTAGTTGTAGCATTATTAACCTTAAATCTAACCGATACCTGTTTTCCAGATAGTACTTCAAATCCACTATAAGAATTACTTGCTGTTCCTGTTGATGTAGTTACTTTAATTGCATATTTCCCAGCAGTAACACTAGGAATAATTACTTTAATTGTTGAGTCTGTCCAAGAAACTACTTGTGCATTATTCGTGCCAAAGTTAACGCTACCTTGTGCATTGCCAAAGCCTCTACCTGTAATTGTTACCGTGTTTCCTGCTACACCCATCATTGGATCAACGTTACCGATTAATGGTGACGATGAACTGTTCGCTGTATATTGCCATACTGCTGATTGTCCAGCTCCTAAAGTAAACGTATTAACTGCTCCACCACTTGTTACTGTGATATTACCACCACCAAGAGTACCTTGCATAACATCCGTGTATGTGCCTTGTGGAAGGTTTGAATATAATCCTGAGATACTATAACTGCTACTTTGATTACGATTAACAGCTGTTACAACAACGTTGCTACCGAATTGACGTTCATAGATCATTACATCATTATTAATCCAACGTTCTGTCGTTGTTCCATAAGCCAAAGCTGGATTTGTTTTACGTAATGGTGCAAGCTTACTGATTACTTTATATGCTGTTGAATTCGTATTAAAGGAAGGCATGTCCCCACGATTATTAGGATCTGTTGTTCCTGTTGCATATTGTTCTGAACCATAATAGATGGTTGGAACCCCACGTGAAGTAAGAAGAATTACGTAAGCGTTATCTACTGATCTTTGATTATTGCTTGCTAGAGTCATAAAACGACTCATATCATGATTATCAATAAATGTTACTTGATCGTTCACTTCCTCATAATCAGAACCTGTTGCTGTAACTACATTATATAAATCCTTCATTGTTGCTGTACCTGAACCAAGTGCATTACGAACTGCATTAGCAAATCTAAAATCTAATAAACTCATACCACTATCATTAGCAAACTTAGTCATATCCGTATCTGCTGATACTCCACCATTAAACCATTCGCCAAATACAAATACAGGTTTATATGAATAGATAGAACTTAACCAGTTTTTTTGCCAGCCAGCTGACATGTGTTTAACTGCATCCACACGAATACCATCCACACCATAATCAAGCCATTTTTGTATTGCTTCCTTCATATAAGTATCTACTGTTGCATTCTGGTGGTTTAAATCTGCTAAACCATACATACTGTGATAGATACTATTCTCTAATGTACTAAAGTCTGTCCAACTTTCATGATTGAATAGACCTAATGTATCGTTTTTAAATCCACCTAGATATGTACCATTCTTGTATAATGCACCATCTTCTGGAAAATTCATAGTTCCATATTCTGCTGTAGATGTATGGTTTGGTGCAAAATCAATTACTATTTTAATTCCTAATACATGAGCCGTACTAATCATTGTTTGGAAATCGTTAACTGAACCAAAGTACGAGTTTGTCTTAAAGAAATCTTTTGCCCAATATCCATGATAAGAAGCACAATTATTAGAAGGGTCAATTGTAGTGATATTCTCAACTGGAGATGAAATCCAGAGAGCTGTAACACCCATACCTGTAAAATACCCTTCGTTTAGTTTTTGTGTAATACCAGCCCAGTCACCGCCATGGTATTTCTGGAGGTTTGACTTATCGAATATACTTCCAGTAGGATTATTACTAGTATCTCCATCAAAGAAACGATCTGTAACAATTTGATAAATAACATCTGTTGAAAAACTTGCTGTATTCGTAACTTCTGCATCTGTTGAAGTTGTGGCAGCTTGCACTGGTATATTATTGAAGATAACTCCAAATGCAAAGATAAGTACGAATAGTAAACTATTTAGTTTGTGTACCAAAGAATGTTTCCCTCTATTCAATTGCAAATTCATCATACTTACTCCTTTCAGCCCTTATATAGGGACATTACATGTAACTAATTCAGCCCCCAAAAAACTAGTTCTGAACTGTTACCATTGTTTTATCAAGTAACTTCTGTATAGTTGATTTTCCAATTTCCCCATGATACAATTAAGAGTAATACTACCATATGGAGGTGCATTATGGGAAAAAATAAAGCAACTATGCAAGATATAGCAAACTTATGTGGTGTATCAGTTGCCACCGTTTCTTATGTAATTAATAATTCAGATAAAGAACACATTAAACATGATACCCGCATCAAGGTCTTAGAGGCAGCAAAAAAACTTAATTATGCCCCTAATATAAATCGATGTACAACACATCCCAAGAGTAACTTAATTGGTATAATAATCAATTGGAATAAGCGTAACGCTCCTAGTAAAAAGATGCTTTATTACGATTTAGCCATTGAGCTACAGATGCAGTTGTCATTGTTAGGTTATGACACCATCATAGCGACTACGAAAGCATTCGAGGAGGAAGCTGATATTATATCCAAACGTTCTCTTGATGCTGCCTTCATAATAGATATACGTTCAGAGGAAGTCCGTAGAGTTACAAGAAATTACTATGTTCCTATTATCTTTCTTGATTGTGAAATTAACGATCCTCTCTTTTGCAAGATATATCCCAATTATGAAGTAATTATTTCTCGGGCAAAACGCATGTTGCAAGAAGATGATATCTTCTTAATAATGGAAGATATTTTGAATGAAGAAATTAAAGATATTATTACCAATACAATTCCTACGGATAAGATATTTATTAATGATATGAAAAATGATTTGCGAGAATTTCTTCTTCAGCATCAGAACGAAAAAGGGATTGTCCTAGGTGAAATTCTCGGTCTTGAAGTAGAAAGATATATCCGTAATGATCATATTGTAGTAGTAACTTCACTCGATAAATCAAAACTTCTTTTACCTGATACAATGACAATTTCAATAAAAAACAAGACGAAGGCTATAACTGCTGTTAAAATTTTGGAACAGCTCCTTCGTCTTGTGTATGTGGGTACTCCTTGTAACCAGTTCTTATTAAATCCCGATGCGGATTAAAGAATTCCCCCCCTTCATTACATATTATCTAATATCTGATGCTAAAGGGTTATTTATTTCCCTTTTTCTTCTTCGTTATAACAACACCTGCAATAATAACAACAACTACTACTGCTGCAGCAATTACTACATATAGAACCACGTTATTACTATCTTTATCTTCACTTGTAGTTGCTGGTGCTGTAGTTGCTGTATCGGCAGCAGGACCTTCAGGCCAACCAGCTTTTGGTTCTGATGCTGCAACTAGACTTACTCCACCACCCATACCTGAGTCATTAAGTAAATCTTCACTACCATTAGTAATCCAATATGTCTTGCCAGGCTCAAGATCTTGGCAATCCGAGGTCTGACCACCTGCATTATCAGTGAATAAAACCCCGATGTTTTCTTCCGCTGTTATTTCTGCTGAAAACCAACCATTTCCTTCATCAGTCATTGCATCTCCAGGCCAGGCATTCTTCGCCAAATCAATTGTAGTCTCAATTGTCCAAGCCCATACATTAACACTTTCCCAATTGTTTTCATTATAATAATAAACCTTAACTACATTACCTGCATCCGTTGATGTACTTGTGGTATCTGCAGCCTTAGCTAGCTTACTTGGTAATACCAAGCCAATAATTACAAAAGCAAATACCAATACGAAACTTAAAACCTTCTCCAATTTCTTTTTCATACTCATTCTCCTTTACAAATTTTAAAATAGTGCGCCGTATAAGGCAATATTTCATTGCAATCCACGGATTGATTTGATAATAAATCAACATAGTTAGATTGCATGATATCTGTTGGTAACAACAAAGCGGTATCTGTCTGATTAATTACAACATAGATTTCCGTTTCCTTATAACTACGCTTCATTACGAACAGTTCCTTTGTACTTTCAAAGGCTATCTCTCCATATCGTAGAGCTGGTTCACTCTTTCTAATGTGTATCAATCCCTTATAATAATTATGTATCTCTTGATCCCATTCTTCCTTATTCCAATTAAATCCCTTTCTACAACCCGGATCATACCCTCCTGTTAATCCAATCTCCGTTCCATAATAGATACATGGCGACCCAAGGTAACCGAATATAAATGCTGCTGCATTCATTAGATTTTGCTTATTTTCCTTACACATAAAAAGGAAACGCTCTGTATCATGACTGTCTAGTAGATTGAACATCATTTCATTAATTGCATCAGGGTATTTCATAAGTTGCATAGTTAGAACTTCTGAAAATTTCCTTGCATCAATATCTCCTTTTGCAAAAAAGTTAATAGCTTGATGCATAATCGGATAATTCATAACAGTATCAAATTGATCACCTAGTAACCAAGGCATAGAATCATGCCATACTTCTCCAATAATGATAAGATCATTATCCAGTTCTTTTACCACGTTTCTAAATTCTCTCCAAAAACAGTGGTCGGGTTCATCTGCTACATCAAGTCTCCAACCATCAATATGAAACTCTGTTGTCCAGTAACGAACTATATCAAATAGATACTCCTTAACTTCTTTGTTTGCGGTGTTAAGTCTTGGCATATATGGTACACTTGCAAACACCTCATAATTAATCTCTGACTGACTAACAGGAAATTCTTTAATACGGAACCAATCTTTGTATATGGAACTTTCTCCATGTTCCAAAACATCCCTAAAGGGAGCAAATCGATCGCTACAATGATTAAATACTGCATCAAGTATAATTCGGATTCCTTTTTCATGTGCTTCATCCACTAACTTACGAAAGGTCTCTTTATCACCAAAATGTGAATCAATCTCCATATAATCAATTGTGTCATACTTATGATTTGATATGGATTCAAATATTGGAGTAAGATAGATTGCATTAATTCCTATGTCTTGTAGATAGGATAAATGACTACGAATTCCTTCTAAATCACCTCCATAAAAGGATTTTGGTGTAGGATTTGAATCCCATGGAACAAGATTATCTGGAGAAATCTCAGGATTCCCATTAGCAAATCGTTCTACAAATATTTGATAGAATACCGCGTCGCTAAACCAACTTGGTTTATGTGGTATATCTACGTAATGTGCACTTGGATATTGGAAGAATAAACAGTGTGCACGGTTATCATCAAAAGTATCTAATATCCCAGCTTCGGTATAGAAGATATCCTCCTCATCTGCTATAACTTCAAAATAATAACCTAACCTGATATCCTCTTGTTTTATATTATATTGATAATAATCAAAATACTCATCTGATCCAACTTTAGTCATAATACGATATGTTTTATTTGCCCAGTCAAATTTTACGCCATAATAAAGTCTAACTTCATTCACATCATCTTTCGCTGTTCGGAATCGAATTCTGATCTCTGTTACATCATATGGATATGCGTAATTACTTTTTGAGCAATGGTATAGTGCTTCTCTGTTCATGCCTGCTCCTTTCTGTACTATCCTCTATAGTCAATTGCAAAACTCTTTGTAATGTTGATAATCATATCAATGTGTTTTATGTCTGCCGTTACTATTTTCTGAATTGTGTTTACGTCCCATACAATGTTTTTTATTGTATGGGAAAGTAACACAATTTTAAGGGAATTGTAGAGGCAGCCTTAAAACACAGATATGTTGTCGACATGGAGAAGAGTTTCGCAATTCACTACACTCTGTGTTATTCTGTTGCTAATAAAGCCTTCCAGTTCTCAATTGCTTTCTTACGTGCATCCGCTGGTGTTAATTGACCATCAAACACAGCACGGTCAATGTCTGCTGCAATTGACCAGAAGTAAGAGATTCTAGATACACTTGGCATTGGAATGGAATACTCAAATTGACTTACGAAAGCTGGTAGATATGGATCCTCAGATAATCCTTTTACATTGTCTATGTCGCTAAGCGTAGTAATTCCATTGGATTCGTTATATAAGATACTTGCACCCTCATCACTAATTAAGAAGTTCGCTAGTAATTCTGCAGCAATTGGATACTTAGTAAAAGTTGAAACAAAGGCACATTGTACACCTGCGAATGGTTTCAGTTGAGTTCCTTGATACGTAGGTAATACTGTAATACCAAAGTTTATTCCACTTTCTTTTATCTGTGTTACATCCCAAGGACCAGTGATAAAATAAGCTACATTACCCTCTATAAAGTTAGCCTTTAGTGAACTCTTATTATTAAGATCGGTAGATGAGATTGGCATAGTATCATGTAATGCAGCTATTAACTCCAAACCTTTTTCATATTCATCTGTATCAAAACCAGGATTATCCCCATCATCACCGTTTGGTCCAAACAATTCAAAACCTTCTGCAGCTACGAACGGAAATTCATAATAACCATCACCAATGGTACATAAGAGATTAAATTTGTTGTTAGCGGGATCATTAAGTGTCTTTGCCCCTTCCATGATTTCTTCTAATGTCGTAGCTGGAGATTCCACTAAATCCTTGTTATAGAATAAACAGTTGACTTCAATTGATATTGGAATACCATACATCTTACCATCATTCATAACTGTCTTAATCCCTGATTCTGCTACTTTACTATTAACATTATCTACGATTGCATCTTCAAGTTCCATGAATATACCTGATGATAACCCTTTTTGGAAATTATCATGACCAGTTATAAATACATCTGCACCTTCTCCAGAAGGACCACTTAGAGCAATCTTATCAATTGTACCCATTCCTTCTTGTGCAACAGTTACAGGAACATCGTATTTTGCTTCAAATGCTTTTGCAACAGCCTCTCCGTATTCTTTGTTGCTGGTCCAGAACACCAGTTTGGCATCTTTTTCTGGCGTCATTTCTTCTACAGTGGTAGCGCCACTACCTGTAAACACTTCTTCATCCTCTGGTAGAGCTTTCTTACACCCAGTTAAACTACTAATCATTACTACAGATAAGATCACTGCAAGAATTTTCTTGCCCATATTCTTTTTCATAACTCATCCTCTTTTCTATATATTTTAACTGACAATGATTCTAGTGAATACATTGAGTTACTCTTTCGATGCACCCGCTACAATTCCCTGTACTAAAAACTTCTGGAATAATAGATACATAACTGTAATTGGTACTGCAACTAATACTGCTCCTGCAGCAAATAAAGTAAAGTTTGCATTCTGATCGTTTGAGATCATGGAATATAAACCAACGGCTACGGTTTTGTTCTTGTTACCTGTTAATAATAAATTAGGAATGATATAATCCATCCATGGCATCATAAATTGAGAAACTGCACAATATACGATAATCGGTGTTGACATCGGAACAATGATTCGCACGAATGTATTCAACTTACTACTACCATCTATATACGCTGCTTCATCTAGAGAACTTGGTATACCATCAATATACCCTTTAACTAGCCATACATTGTAGGGGATAGCCCCTGCTGCATAGAGTATAACTAAAGCAATCGGCTTATTCACAAGTTCTAACACAATGAATAGTGTGTAAACTGCCGTCATGGATAAGAAACTAGGAAACATAGATAAGACTAATAAGGTAAGTAATCCTGTCTTCTTTCCCTTAAACTTAAATCTTGATAAGATCCAAGCGGTTAACAAAATCAAGATAACAGATATTAAAGCATTCATTGTAGCAATGGATAAACTATTCACGAACCAACTTCCAAAATCCGTCTCCTTAAATAATTGCGTATAGTTTGATAAGGTTAATTTTTTGGGTATAAAGCTTGCTGTGGATAAGTTTTGCCCTTTGTTAAACGAAGACATTACAATCCAGATAACTGGTATAAGAACTATGATTGATACTAGGATTAGTTCTGCATTAATTAAAATCGCTTTCACTCTTCTCTTAAACATGTTCTTACACCTCCTTGAATGCTTGTGTTCTTCTAAAGTTCCAGATAGAAACAACTGCAATTAGTATGAAAATCATAATGTTCATAACAGCTGCCATGTCATATAGTTTCTGTTCTAAGGTTAGCTTATAGATCCATGAAATCAAGATATCGGTATCTCCTGCAAACTGATAACTTGAGTTAACAGGTCCTCCATTAGTTAAGAAATAGATAATTCCAAATCCATTAAAATTACCTGCAAGATTCATAACAATCAGTGGCGCCGTTGCTCGTAGAACAAGTGGTAGAGTAATGTATCTGAATATCTTAAATCCACCTCCACCATCGATTTCTGCTGCTTCATATAAGCTCTTATCTATATTCGACAAGATACCTTGTATCATAATCATAAACATTGGAAATCCCAGCCATAGGTTTACAACTAAGATGGTAACCTTTGCAATGAGCGGGTCTGATAAAAATGCAACTCTATGATCTGTTAATCCAATGTCCATTAAAAACTTACTTACTGGTCCAAATTGACCATTTAAGAAATTACGAAATACTAATAGAGAAATTAATTGTGGTATCGCCCACGGTAAGATCATAATTCCACGATAAATAGTTTTACATTTGGTATATTTGCTATTTAATAAGATTGCTTGAAACATACCAAAGAAGTATGTCGAAAACGTTGCCAGAATAGCCCAAACAACAGTCCATCTTAGTACAGAGAAGAAAGTACTTGACCAGATAGGAATCTGGAACAACTTCTTGAAGTTATTAAAGCCAACCCACCTAATTAGGTTTCCTGGTGGTAAATGATTGGAATTATAGTTTGTAAATGCTGTTAATATTGCAAATATAATCGGCATTACTACTATAAACATGATATATATAACAATGGGGATTAATATTACGTAGGCAAAGAATTTTGAATATGTATTTTTAAAATATTCTTTTGTTGTTGGACAATGTCCTGTTTCATCTAATAACTTACCTGTCTTATATGCATCTCGTATATTGAAAATATAGATGCCTGCCACTACCATGAGTACCATAATTGCAATAATTCCAGTTATCAATAACATTGTTGAGTGGTCACCATTTTTTCCGCCTTCTTTTTCGCCTAATGTAATGAGCCCCCAAATACCTTTAGCAAAAAACCCTCCATGCAGGCGAATTGAAAAATGTTCAATCTGTCCAGATAATGTTTCTAATAGATAACCACTAAAGATTTCTATTCCACCAAAAATCAACTGTAACAGAAACAGTATCAAACCCTTTAATCTCTGCTTACACACAAAGAACTGGCCAGATCCCCATATGAATATGGAGCATATCGTACTTACTATCCGTTTCTTCTTATTCAATGTTTCTCATCCTTTCTCCTTGCCGGCCCATTTAGTACCATCTTTGACTATATACTACTTCATCCTATGTTCACAGTCAAGTATAATTGCACTAAATATTGTACAATAATTTAATATTTTTATGCATATTTACCTACTGAAAATACTTAAAAAATTTCTTTAAGTATTTCCATTATTGGCGAAATCCTTGTTATTACAGTGTTTTTTCATACTTGTACTTAAATTTCAGTTTAAGTAATTACTTAAAAAAAATTCGCAAAATTTCGTTATTGTGGTATAATTAAACAATAGAAAACAAGTTTAAGCGTTTTTTATTGTTTAAATGAAATTATTGTAACTATTTAGGACAAAGTACCTCATGGTGCTATATAGTCACAAATGATGCATACAAATTGTAAAAACTTAATCTTACACAAGTTGAACTCGGGAGTTTTATACAGATACCGTATATAACAATTCACGGGATAGAAGTTCTAAATAGTTACGAATTACTATGCAATTCAATTGATATTATATTATTATTAGTGTAAAGATATTATATTATTAGGAAGGAGCCATGCTTGAATACCATGTGCATGGATAGGATTATGAAAGAAAGAACTTATCATGAACAACTTAATATAGATAATACTAAGAAGCTACGTGAGTTAATCAAAGAACTCCCCCCATATGTCGCTACATATTTTCGTGGAATTGAACATACGACAGCACCAAGAACCCGCATTGCATACGCGATTGATTTACGAACCTTCTTTGAATTTATTCATCAAAATAACCCACTATATCTAGACAAAGAAATTCGAAACTTTGATTTTGATCTATTAAACAAATTAGAATCCACGGATATTGAAGAATATCTAGATCACCTTAAGCTATATACCAAAGATGGAAAGGAATATACCAATGATGAACGTGGTATCAAGCGCAAATTAGCCGCACTACGTTCTTTCTATGGGTACTTCCATAAGAATAAGATGATTAATGAAAATCCTATTCTACAGGTGTCGATGCCAAAACTTCACGATAAAGCCATCGTAAGACTAGATGTAGATGAGGTTGCCACATTATTAGATACAGTGGAATCTGGTAGTAAACTAACAGATAAGCAACAAGCCTTCCATTCCAAAACCAAAGAGCGTGATCTTGCAATCATGACACTTCTTCTAGGTACAGGAATCCGTGTATCAGAATGCGTTGGTTTAGATCGTAAGGATGTTGATTTTAATAACACACGTATTAAAATCACACGAAAAGGTGGTTACGAAGCGTATGTGTACTTTGGCGAAGAAGTTACTACTGCACTTCAAGAGTATCTTGTACTACGTAATAAAATTCCTGCTGCCACAGGACATGAAGATGCACTCTTCTTATCAATTCAAAAGAAACGTATGGGAGTTCGCAGTATCGAGCTACTAGTTAAGAAGTATTCTAGTACCGTAACTACTATGAAGAAAATCACACCCCATAAATTACGTAGTACCTATGGTACCTCTCTTTACCGTGAAACAGGTGATATCTATCTAGTAGCAGATGTACTAGGACATAAAGATGTTAATACAACAAAGAAACACTACGCAGCGATCGAGGAAGAACGCAGACGTAGTGCGAAAGATGCGGTTAGGTTGAGGGAGTAAATTAACTTATAAGTAAATAAAAATTTAAAAACCGAGCTAAAAAATGAGCTTTATTTCCGTGTAAAGTAAATACTTTATTTTATGAAATTTATCAAAAAATAACTTTATTTAAAATTGAAGACCTATATTGTAATAATATAGGTCCCCATTTTTTTGATAAAGTGTCTTTTTTACGTCTGTAACCTTTGCACAAACCCTGCTAACCATTGAGGTCGCAGGGAAGGTTATTCAATCAACAGTGCTTTTTTCAACTTATCAATAGGAATCAACATATATTTAGAAGTGAATGTGAACGGATAAAATATAGGTTCATGTATTAATTCTTCTAATCCGATAAATCTATACTCCTTTTGATTTTCAAAAGATACATCTTTACACAAAAGATGTCTAAACCTATTTTTATATGTCATAGAGAGTTCTTCATTTCTCTTTAACTCAGTATCTCCTGTCGTTAAAAACATATACATTTGAAGTGAATTTATCTCATAATCAAAATAGCGAATCTCACCATCCACTATTTTATGTCCTTTAATATTTCGAACATCATTAATAAACTTTTCTGGTTCAAGAATAATAAGTGCATGAGTTGCTTTTGGAAAGTCTTTTTTAACGTCATCCAAGTGTTGCTCATCAATTACAATGTATTTCGAATCATCTTGTTCTTCAATGCTTTCATTTCCATAACTAGACAAACAAAAAATAGGTATATCCGAAACATCCTGTACAGATAGAGTAACCGTACCTTTAGGTAATACGTCGAGCAATTTATTAGTTTCGGGATGATGAATCCTTAAACTTTCAAACCGAATTATCATTTTACCTTCGAGCAAGTCGCCTTGTCCCTTATTGTGTTGTGCTTCTTCTAATTTTACATATGTTTGTGATGGCGTAAAACGTAATGAACCATCAATTATCTGCTTCAAATGATCTTCTTCACCATATTTAATCATTAATTTCAAAATTGCTATGTACCTCCTTTTACTTGACAATAAATCGACTTACACAACCTACTATTATCAAATCGTTTGTCTCAACCGACCATCGGTCTGAAAAATCCTTTATTCCTACTAAGAAATTAAATTTTTTATTAAGTTTAACCTATGCATCACTGTACTTTTCTAAATTTTTTGCATAAATACTTTCAATATATTATCCCATATAACCTCCTTTAATTATTCATATTTATAAATATCTATTCGACAGTTTTATATTGCATTTTAATATCTACATCTATTCTATAACTCAAAATTAAATAGTAATACTATAATTAATAAATTTAATTCTATATCTTTAAACGTTATACTTTAACCTATAATACATGATAAAAATGAACTTTATTTCCGTGATATTTAAAACCATATGTTATAATTTACCTTAAATTTTTTTATTACAAATAATATAGACTTATAACTACTTTGTTTATAATTATATCATAGATAATTCTTATGTCATTTCTTATGTGACTTTGCTAACTTTGTCATAGCAATTTGAATGCAATAATATATGTTTTGGTTTAAAAGGATATCAATACGAAATCTTTTAGTTTTGAGCACAATTTCTTATTGCATAATTGGCATCATTCTTCAATATCTCAATTAGACGATTTCGAATTGCCTCATCTCGTACCTGTCCTCCCTTACATAGATGCAAAATAAAATTTCGAACAAAGTGTGATGGATCAACAGCTGCTTCATACAACTTACGTTCAACTAAATCACAATACCTTGTGTCAAACATATGTATTAAACAGCTACATGCCCTTTGTCTCACAGAATACTGATCGTCTTCCAGACATTGAAAAACAATAGATAGAATCAAGGTATCTACCCGTTCTTGTGGATTATTTTCATAATGCAGGAACTGCTCTATACACTCAGCTAAAGCGATTCTCTCTTTCGTAGTCTTTTTTCCGTACCCAATACACCAGTCTAGCAGATCTTCCTTATTCATGACTCCAGCTACGATTTTTAGCATAAGTACTCTACAAACGAAGGTTTCTTTTGTACTACTAATCTCAAAGTAGAAACTATTTCCATATGAAGCGTCAATCTGAGATATTACAGTGAGCAGATCCATAGGTATTGACACTCCGTTTCTTTTGCAAAGCACGATAACATCACATAGACAAGCGATGCAGTCTTCTTTTACTTGTATCGCCACTTGACTACTAATTACATTGACACACAGTGGAAAGAATTGCTTTGTTAGAATTACATCCATCTCAGTAGTATAATGGTTTCTGACAATTTGTGTAATCATTGCATATGGTTGCTCCCCAAATACCGAATATGTACCCGTATTATTATTTTTAATAAATTGTCGTTTTGCAATATCTATTTCATCTATTATAATTTTGCACCATTCTCCCTTATCCATATTAATATCATAGAGTAATTTTTGAATTCCAACAAGTCCATTATCGGGAATCCCAGCCAAAGGCGAAAACACTTCTGGATTTTGTTTCTCAAGAATTGCAATTAGTTGAGGATTCCCATTATTTCTAACGATGAAAGTAATCTGTTCCATCAACGCCCCACACAAGTCAGTTTGAAGTGTAGAATTTACATCTTCCAATTTTAAACAAAGAATAATATTTGAAAGTTTTCCTCCTAGATGGAAACGCTGTTCTTTGATGATGCATGTAATCATACTGATCACTTTTTCAGATTTTATTCTTTTGACATTTTGTTGAATACACTCAAAATACTCCTCTGAGTTGCCCCAATATACTTTAGGTGAAAAGTCCTCAAGATATCTTTCTGCTTCAACAAAGACATCATCCGAAAGATACATTCCAAGTATAGACAACACAGCCAGTTTCATAGAATCTTTTTTGTCTACGGAAACGCCATCAGTTAAACTCCAAAGGTTATTGGCGCTTGATACTATACTTGAATAGATATTATCCCATTTATGCAGTGTGATTTGTTTGAACCCTTTCGTATCCCCTTGCAAAACAAGTAGTTTGATTACAGCTAAAAATAAAGTGCTGTCTTCAGTCAACTCAGCATATTTAAATAGAACATTAGCAAGTGCTTCTCTTGCAAGCATTATATGCGAATAAGACCCATATATCATTGCAGAGAAAAAGTAGTTTTCAATGTTCCCTAAAACAGTTGCTAAGTTTGTTCCAAAAAACATAGTATTATGAGATGCTGTTCCAATCCGAAGTTCTTCTTTGATTATTCCCTCGTATGCGTTTTCTAAATACCGGTCGAGCACTGGTAAATATACAATGGTATCAGATTGACTTAATTCATTTTGAGCTTCACTTTGAAGCACCATTTGCCGTTTGCTATGATTTACTTCATATTCAATATTTCTGCAATCAATCAAAATATCGTTAATGATCCATTTAGGTAAACAGGAGGCTTTTGCAAGAGTCAGAGCTTCCTGTTCTTTGACCAAAGCTCTTTCTATGTCTCCTGCTATTTCGTATTTTATTGCATCCCAACGCATAATTAGCCATTTGGTATCACTGTATAGATCACTTGCTTTCTCAATTAAGCCCAGTATACTGTCACCACAATCAAAATTCTTACCAGTCACAAGCCAATTAAGCGCAGACACACCGAGATGATGCAATGAAGATTCAGCTGTAACCTCTCTCTGCTTTAAGTAACTTATATCTAGCAAATCGAGAATATAATCGTAACTGCTGCTAAACATATCTATTGCAGATTTGGATGGCGCACTCAATTTTGAAGGTCCTAACTCTTCGTTATCTAGCAATGAAACTACACTATCTTCTACATTGTCACCATAGAAATGTTTGTATTGATAGTATCGAATGACATTTTCAATTACTTCGTTACAAATATTTATTTCAATACCATCAAATGTTTCCAAATAATGATATGTACATTGATCCGAAATTTGAATATCTTTTTTTAGTTGCACGACCCCAAGACTCGGATTATCATCTTCGAGAAAATATATCAGTAGAGGTTTCTTATGCTTAGTCGCTACTGCAAACTCAGTAGCCGTACCTCTCCGCAGCTCACCTTTTACTAATAAAATGATAATATCTGAACGCTGTACATGAAATTCAAACAACTGATTAGAAGGAATTTCTGATGCAACATCCTCAATTATGAATGGGTTCAAATATGGGCACTTTATCATTTGTGCCTTAATTCGTTTTCTTATTTTACACCATGCAAATCCATTCTCATTATTTTGCGCCGAACTAACAAAAACTCTAAGTCGTTCCTGTGGAATTATAGGGTAGACCATACTCACACCTCCTATATAATAGCTACTTCACTTGAAATTTATTATTTTTATATAACAAAATTAATCAAGTAAATATACCAATATATCACAATAATATACAATTCATTATAAACAGCCTACAAACATAAATCAAGAAAACCTACAAATTATTTATATTAATTCTAGTGTTTATTCCAATAAATAGAATAACCTCTCTATCCCTTAAAATATCAAAGGCTAGAGAGATCATTATATTATTCGTTAAATTTAAAATATTTAAAGATAATCAATCATTTATTTTCATAACCTAATCTTACTTCCCAATCACCTTAATGTCCCATAAAGAATACCCATACGGTAATGCTCTTTCTACTCCTTGAAACTTAATATACCTTGCTTTTACTTTGTCTAAATTCAAGGTTTCCACTCCGCCTGCTCCATTGCTTTGTTTAATAACACGAGTATAATTAACCCCATCTGTAGAGACTAATATCTCATATTGTTTTCCATAAGCCGCTTCCCAGTTTAGAATTACATGATTAATTGTATAGGTATTGTTAAGATCCACAATAAACCAAGCATCATCAGCAAAGTTAGAGGCATATCTTGTTGCTGGATTATTATCTACCAAATTATTAGTAGAAAATACTTCATTTTCAGTGCCCGATGATTGTACTGTTTTACCAAAAGCTTTATCTTCTAAAACTGGTGTTACCTCTGTCGTATTATCTGTATACGAGCCGTTCGTACTGCCTTCTGCTTGATATACTCGAACATAATCCACTTGCATAGATGCTGGTATATCACCTTCTCCAGGTGTAACTCCGCCATCAAACCAGCCACCTACAGCTAGATTCATAATAATATAAAATTCCTGATCGAATGGTGCGTTTGGATTGTTCGGATTTCCTGCAGAATACCACTGATCATTAGTTGCCTTAAAGAAGCACTTTCCATCCACATACCATTTGATGTTATCTTCTTCCCAAACAAGACTATATACATGATAATCCGAATTAATGGATTCTCCTTCTGGAAATACATAATCACTTCCTAAGTATGTATTAGTTGGCCATGTTCCACCATAGTGGATGGCGCCGCTACTTGCATTCGGGATACGTCCTCTGGCTTCCATTACATCAATTTCACCGGAAGAAGCCCATGTTCCATATTTGTCTTCGTTTGGTAACAACCAAAGAGCTGGCCATAATCCGTTACCAGCTGGAAGCTTTGCTCTAAAATCAATTCTTCCGTATTTAAATGTGAATTTGTCTTTTGTTGTTATTTTTCCTGATGAGTATGGTGCTACTCGTTTAGGATCAATTTCAGGAAATGTTGTTGGTTCATAATATGTGGCAAGATTTAAGCTTCCATCTTTAACAAATGTGTTTTTTTCTGAATCCGTATAATATTCAAGTTCATTATTTCCCCAGCCCCATTTATCCGGATCTCCATCAATATAGTATCCTGTATTATAGTTCCACTTGGAGGTATTTAATTTATCTCCAGCAAACTCATCATTCCACACCATATTCCAGCCGTCCAACTTAGAACTGTCGCTTGTTCCTAATTCTAATTCTCCCAAATCTGAAACATCAGGCCTTGGTGCATCCGGATTTCCAATAAAGGAATACACAATATAGTTATTACCAACATTGCCGCCTTTTTCCCCATTCAATGGATATCCGATACGAAGCTCCATATCCTGTTGAATCGGCTGGAACCATAACCCGTAAATTCCATCTACCCAATATCCCCATTGGTTTTTATCTGATAATTTATTATAACCGTTACCTTGATAACTAAAACTACTTAAAGCTGTGTTGCTTAATTCAACCCATGCTCCATTTACCTTTACTTCATAGATGTAATTGTCGAGTTCAGTTGATACTGGATAACCACCATCAATCTTTGGAAGTGGTATACCAATGGCTCCAGTTGTTCCTGCTGTATAGGTTGTTGTATCAGCAGTCAGTACATGCTTATCTCTTACAGGTTTCGTATAAGTAATTGTATAATCTAGATATACCCCTGGTGAAGAAACAGAAGCAAGACGAACATAGGTTGTCTTTTCTACATTAAACCAATAGCCACCTGGTCCATCCCAAAACTGTCCGAAATTCTTATCATAGATCCAACCGCTAGCAGCATTGTTGTCGATATCTATCCATTTTGTATCATCTACTGTTCGAACATATACTTTAAGATCTTTTGCTATCTGTTCATATTTAATGGATGTATCACCATTAAAGGTCGGATAAGTAAATCCACAACCACCCGTAACTCCAGCAGTCAATTGAGGTCCTTGTGTTGCTGTCATTGAGTTAATTGTTATAGATGATAATTGCGTATACTGCAATGTATACTCCAGTGTTACATCTTTATTGGTCTTTGATTGTAATTGCAGATATGTTGTTTTATTTACATTAAACCAATAACCAGAAAATCCACTATCATTCCAATTTCCCCAGTTGGAATTATAGACAAAACTAGATACAGTATCGATGTCAACCCATGTTCCATTTACTTTTACATTAACTCGCAAGTCACTTGCAACCTCCGCCCATGTTGCGGAACCGCCATTGAATTTCGGCATTACGAACCCATAACTGGCTCCAGCCACTCCTGAACCTGTAAGTATTGGGCCATCCGTAGCTGAATAATACTCCATAGATGTGATTGCCTTTGCTGCTGCTTTTGCAACCTTTCCATTGTAGTTTGAATACCCAGTCAATGTACCAATTAGCAATGTGATTGTCAGAACAATGCTTAATACACTATGTAGTTTCTTTTTGTTAACTTGTAACACTCGCTTTTCCATAAGCGCCCTCCTTTAAATTAATGATTCCCCTTGGTTACGTCAATTTTCACAAAGAAGTCGTTTCATATCTCCCACTAACATTGATTATAATGGTAAATCTTACTAGTTATAAGTTTCTAAAGTTACATAAGGGTATACATTTTTTATAATCATTGTAACAATCTGTTAATTAAATGCTTCTTGCGGACATAATTGCAATAAAAAATCTATTATTAAGAATTTCTCTAACCAGAATCTTAATAATAGATTTAAACTATCATAATATACTTTTTATGAAAAATAATCTAATTCATCCAACTATAAATATCAATTGAGCAGTGCTTGTTTTTTAAAATTAGCTGCTATAACTTTGCAACAATAACTCCCTTTGCCAAAATAGCTACCGCTCCAGACACTAATATTTCTTTTTCAGAATTGTTCATAGAAACCCTAATTTTACTAGGTCTGCCGACAAATCTTCCTTGATTTATTATAATCTCATGTCCTACATTAAACATATTATGCTTATATAAATATGCACCTAATGGTCCAGCTGCACTTCCTGTTGCAACATCTTCAACGTTTCCTTGATTATCCCAGGTCCGTCCTTCTATAGCATTTACATCAAATATATAAGCAAATTTAGCACCTACTTCTCTTAACATTTCTTCAAAATTTGAACTAAGTATTTTGGTATTCCCTATTCCTGAAGTTAATGGTACTAATAGGTATGGTAATCCCGTTGATACAACTTCCATAGGAAATTCTTCGCTTAAATTCTCTTCTGACAAATTCAATGCTTGAACATATTTATTTCTCTTCTCTTTTGAAACTTCACAGAGGAATTCTGCTTTTCCTTGATTCATTTGTACCTCGTAATACTCCGCTGACTTTTTGGAATTAACTATAATTGTTTTTTGATTTAATTGAAAGGTAATTGCTATATCTTCTTCATTTCCAAAAATATGACTATGTATAGTAGCAGCTGCTCCCAAAATAGGATGCCCCGCAAAATCCAATTCTTCATCTACTGTAAAAATTCTTGCACTAAAGATACAATCAACTATTCTTCTAACAAAAATAGTTTCATATTGCTTAAACTCCTGTGTTAATTTTAACATAAGATCATCTTCTAATTCCTCGTTGCAAAAAACAACAGTTAATCCATTACCAGACAAAATTTCATTACTAAAAACATCAACATGAAAATATTCCATTTTAATTTCTCCTTATGTAAAAAATATAATTAACATTTATTTAACCTAATATTATAATATAAAGTAAAATACCGCATTTCCATTACTATAAGCTAAAATACAATATATTTCAACATTAATTTTCGTAATTCTTTTGAAATTATATATTTCCATTCATCATATTATAATCTACTTCTTTTCAAAGTTTTCAAAGTTTCCCAACAGAAAATTAAAATTGAACTTTTATTTATTAACTATTAGATCCCAGTAATTTTCTAACAATTCAATCAACTGTAAATTCCTGCGTTGATAGCGTACCATTCCATTCATGTCCATCAGATCGGTAGTACTTTCTGATAACTGATCCATCTGTCATTGTATAGTCGATCACAAATATCTGTCCTGTTTCTATTTTCATCGGATAATTATTGTAAGGCAGTTCATCTTGTGTTAGAGGTCTATCTTTAAAGTCTTCATATGCGTTTTCGAGACGCCAATATTCTCTGTATGAATAGCCTTCAAATATTCCCTTTAGATTCTGCTTTCCGAAATATAGTGCCTCATACTCTTTTCCATTAACCTCGATTGTATCTACTCTAGATGGTTCAATATCCTCAACTATAATATCTAGACTTTCAGAACTTATAGCATCGCCATAATACTTCTTTAGCTGATTTGCCATGCATGGTATATCATTCGTATAGTTCATTGATTCAAGCCCAGTATGTGCCGAACCATAAATCCCCATGATACTTTCGTTGCTTAACTTGTCAAATTCTCGGATAAAGTTCTGCACCATCTTATTTTCACGATATACATCGTCTGACCGTTCGTAATAATATCTGCCTTGATCTATCGCCTCTTGCGTTAAAACATATTGCTCTGAGTCCACTAAATTGTTACTTTGCATATATTTCAAAAATCGTCTTCCGGTAGTGTCGTATTGGTGTCCAACATCTGTTCCATGAAATATGGTTTCAGGACATTGATTTTTTATTTTCTCATAAAATTCCTTATTTGCGGTGGTGTCTGCAGCAGTACCCTTCAAATCCTTAAATATCTCATCTAATATATCATTGCTATTAGATTGCATCCATAGATTTAAAAACTCTGCGGTATAGTATGGAAATTCAATAAATAGATGTCTCATACCCTGATTTTGATAGTATTCATTCCATAACTCAAATTCTTGATCTAAGATGCTTTCTACCCCATGTGCTTCTCCATATAAGTAAATATCCCCAACGGATTTTTGCCCGGAACTATTAGTCTGTGTATCGTTATTAGTATTAGCGGATAATACTAGTATCATAATTACCATAACTAATACAGAAGATATTAGAGCCATTACATTAACCACGGTGATTGCCCTATCTTTAAAAAGTCTTTTAATCAAACCATACATACCAATTCCAATGATTCCACCTAATGTATTTCCTATAATATCTGTGATATCAGTAGCGCCAATTGCAAATATATATTGTAAAACCTCGAATAATACACTGACACCAAAACATAGCAATATCTTTTGAAGGAATGACCACTTAGATTTGAATATACTTATGTAGATTCCCATTGGTACAAAAACCAAGACATTATATATAATTTCTCGTAATTCAATCTTACCATTCACTACCATTGATGTGGCAAATGGAATTAAATTAATATTCCTAATATGGCTTAAGCCTGAAATGTTGGTTTGAAATTTAAACAATATCAACCAAACTAGTAAAAAAGCATACACAGTAAAAAGTCCTAAGGTTAAAAATTTCTCTCGATTATCTTTGAACATCATAATACCCCCATAAATTCCGATTTGTCTTAGCAACTATTTATTTTTTAGATATATCAATTAGGATGAATTTTATTTTTTATACGTAAACAAGCTTCAATGTGCATAATCAAGTGTCTTGAAAATGGCATTTGTATTAATCCTTTTATATCCTTCCCACACCAATAATCAATTAGCCAATAAGCATTTTCATCTCTACTAACCACTTCCAATGATTCCAAATAATCTTTACTTTCATTCGTTATCCTACGTTTTAAATCTTGGTAAGATAAATTCCTTAATAAATTATCTGTACTATGCATGACTTCTGATATGTATAGATATAATTCATCTATATCTAATGCTTTAGAGAAATCTGAAATTTGTTCCTTAATCAGCTCATTCCCTGTCGTTATAATGGGTGATTTCATTCTCAATTGATAATTTCCTTTAAATAAAATCTGTTCATCACCCATAATTAAAGTGTGTGCCACAATATCTTCAATACGAAAAATGTGCCACATCGAATATGCTATTGTTTTACTGTGATAACCAGAGACATTAATAAAAGGTATTGCATTAAATTTGTCTCTGCTCAAATTCTCTTTAAATGAGTATATCTCTTCAATTAGCTTTTCCCGTAACAGCAAAAGTGTATTTATTCCGTCTTGATAGGTACCTTCTTTTTTTATTAGATTTTGCATTGATTTATTTAATTCAGACCATTCTGCATTCATTCAATCCCTCGCTTAATTTCTATAATCATACTCTTTATAATCATTTCAACAAATACATTTATAACATTTATAATATAACTTCAACTGTACATTAGATTCAACTACTCATCACATCCTGATATATGTATTCAACTGTATCATTTAATTCCATATCTTTTGTTATTCCTTTTTCATGGATAAAATTTATGAAATCTTTCTCATTCCACCAATCGCTCATATCAATTTCATTAAAATCATCTTTATTTGGCTTCGTCTGATGTCGTTTCACCGTTTCATCAAAAGGAATATCATAGTAATAAGCGAATATCTTATCTCCAAATTCGCACATTGCTAGTTCAAACAATGACTGATACCAACTAGCCTTTAGAATTCCTTCTAGTATAACAATCTCACAATTATTTTTACCATATAAAAGAAGTTCTTTCATAAGTGATATTTTTGTTGTAATGCTTTTGCTACTGTAGTTTTACCACTACCTGAATTTCCTCTAATAATAATCAATCTAGGCATTCCGCCCTCCATAATTTCTGATTTGTATAAGTTTTCACTTGTGCTTATAAACATAATGGGTAGTTCACATGTCCACCAATTGGGACTTCTTACATAATTCTACATCTCATTATAAATAGCTCATATAAATAAAGCAATAAAAACAATAAATAATTCTAATAACTTCCAGTATTATACTTTCTACGATTTTAAACAACGACAAACCTCATTAATCCTATCTTTTATAAGACTAGTGAGGTTTGTATATTTTATTATTTATTATTATGTTTTGTATTAACTCCAAGATTAGCTTAATAAGTTTGAATTCTTATTTTGTTTATAAGCAGTTAGTTTAGCAGTTTGTGGATTTTCAAGCAAGGTTCAGATTTTATACGCTATTTACGAAGTGCTACTGCCGCCTCAGTTCGAATCAGCTTATAGCTTAGAATACTACTCATAGTCATAACAATAATGAATGTAGCTACTACTGACAGAATAATCTGCACTCCAGTAAAGATAAGTGTATATTCCATCATCTTTCCAATCAAGATACTAACACTAAGTAATATCAGATTTACCACAGTTGCAAGTGATGAAAGCATCAGATTTTCATAACGAATCATAGCACTGATTTGTTGACGGCTAAATCCAAGCGCAGAAAGCAATCCGACCTCACGAAAGCGGGCATTTTGCAGTTTAAAAAGTAACACGACACAAATAAATAGACCAATACTTAAAATCAAGATAGAAATCACTAGGAACAGTTTATTCAATCTATTAAAAGTATTTTGCAAAGCGGATACTTCGCTTGCTGCTGTTTTAGCTGTAAGACCGCGGAGTTCCACTTCTTTGCTAACCGCTACAATATCCTTAAAATCCTTTACATCATAATTTATAGAGTAGTTTTTCTCGTCCGTGACATCCTTGTAAATTTGCTGTTCAATATCAGAGCTAACAAAGAAATCATCGTAACCTGCGTTATAAATCCCACTGATAGTAAGATTGTATTCTTGATCATCTAATTCTAAGGTCAATTTTGTATCAATCAAGTTCTTGATATCTAAATCAAATTTCTTAGCCAGGTTAGGGGTGATTGCAATCTCATTCATTCCATATCGTGGCATGACACCATAGGACAAGCTCTCGGTTGCTTTTGGCATTGGAAACTTTTCAGCCAATTGCTCGGTTTTATTGGAGGTCGACAAACTAATATTCTCAAGCTTATATTGATAATACACATTCTCAATGCGCTCATCATTTTTCAGTAAGTTAAGAATTGTTCCATCGTCCTCCCCTTTGATATAACCGTTATTAAAAGCTGTATTTTTTGATGTGAAATCGTCAATAGAACGTTCCATAATATTCCCAAAGGATAGTGAGAACAGAAAAGCAAGTAATCCTATTGATATTGCCAGTGATACCGCCGCATAACGCTTGGCATGTACCTTAAAGTTTTTTAAAGCGTGTGGAACCATTGATATTTTGGTTTTTCTACCAACCACTAACAAAGTGCCACCTGCCGTATCACGAGGTTTCTCCTGCTCCGTTATGATTTTCTGATCCTTAATGTGAATGATTTCATCGGCAAATTCACTAATTTTTGCATCATGCGTAATTACTACAACAAGCCTATCCTTTGCGATTTCTTGCAAAATCGTCATGATTTCTGTCGAAGTGTTACGATCAAGTGCTCCAGTCGGCTCATCCGCAAACAAAATCTGTGGATTACTCATTAATGCTCTTGCGATAGCCACACGCTGCTTTTGCCCGCCTGATAGATTTTCAACTTTTTGATTTTTCTTCGCTTCAATACCCAGCCGAGTCAAAAGTGTAGTTGCTCTTTGCTGACTCTCTTTGCCTAGTGTTTCTGACAATTCAAATGCCATCTGCACATTATCTAACACTGTATAGCCAGGTAGCAGATGATAGTTCTGGAACACAAATCCTATGTTGTCACAACGATACCTGCAAAGACTATCCGCATTCATTTCGCTAATAGATTTACCACCCACCAATATCTCACCTTCGTAGTCGGTATCAAAACCTGCAAGTAGGTTCAACAGAGTAGTTTTTCCGCCACCAGATGCCCCCATCAGGCAAACAATACCTTTTTCAGGAAAAGAATAACTAGCATCTTTTAGAATGACGGTATAACCATATTTTTTAGATACATTACTAATTTGAATCATGATTATCGTTCTCCTGTCTTTAATGTGGCAGATGCCTTAGTTGTGATGCCGATGGCAGCTGTAACAACACATGCAAGAATACCCATGCCAAGTACCAACAATGAGCCGGTTACTAGCAGTTTACTATTCAATATATTCACATCCCAGAATACTGTCGTAGCAAAGTTTGTTAAAGGAGAAACACACATAAACAAAACTGCCGAACCGATGGATAAAATTACAAATTCTGAAACTGCAGTCAATAAAAGGTGTTGATTTGCATATCCACTCACTTTAAAAATCGCGTACTCTCGTTTTCGAGTCAGTGCCGTCATTATAGATACTGCCAATACGACTACCACTGCTAATATTCCAATAACGATAACGGCTGAACCAGACTGTTGTGTAGTTTGATCATTCAAACGTACCATATCCTCTACCAATTCAAATTGACCGAGAGGGACAATGCCATCAGCATTAAGTTCATCTTTAATTGAAATCATATCGGCAGGTGTTTTTGCACGAATGGTAAAATTACCCTCTCCACTTGTTATCTGTGCTTGTGCACGCACTTCGTCTATAGCAGGTTTACTAAAAAAGAATGCATCATCTACAGAATATTCAAACATCTGACCATCCATCTCATATTTTACGGTGTTGTCTGCCACACCAACTATTTTCGCGTTGATAGCAACTGACATGGAAACTGGCTCTCCACTATCCCAGTTGTAGACGGTTCCCTTAAAGTCAATGATTTTACCTAATGCTTCTTTTGCTGAAATACCTGCTTTATCTAAAAAGCTCTTAGGAATCACAATCTCATTGCCATCGCCCATTGGCATTTTTCCTGCTATCAGTTCATTGACAACTGGAACAGAATTGCTGGTATCGATACTATATTCATGTCCATCTACCATAACCTTAATATTGTTGTAGGCTTGGGTATATACAATATGTGATATTCTCTCATCATTTTGATATTTTTCATAGAGACCATCAATATTCTGGTCTACATTAGCATTTGGTTCATCATTTTCATTGCCATCCGTTCCACCAGCGCTAATAAAGCTACCAACTACACTAATATCCAGAATACTTTCTCCATAGGTGTCAAATAATTCTTGAAAAGCAGATTGACTGCTGTCCATAATGGCCCCGCTAACAGTTACAAGCAATAATGTTGCTGCAATTACCATCGAAAGTACCGTTGTCGTCATGCGTCCTATTTTGCTTTTTATACTTTCCATAGATAACTTACAGGCACTTGAAAACGAGAGCTTGTGAGATTTGTTTGTATCAGGTTTATCCGATTTAACAGGTAACTCATTAGAAACAGTAATCAGTTCCCCCTTGTCAAACTCATATACCTTTGATTTTCCATCAATCAATGAGGTGTCATGAGTGACTATGATTACAGTCCTGCTCTTTGCGATATCACGCAGAATTTCCATTGTAGTCTTTGCTGATTTTTCATCAAGAGCACTCGTGGGTTCATCGGCAATGATCACCTGAGGATTTTTAATTAGTTCTCTGGCAATTGCCACCCTCTGTTTTTGACCTCCTGACAACTTACTCGCCTTTTGATTGGCTAACTCACTGATTTTCAACTCTCGCAGTACTTTCATAACAGCTTTAATATCTTGATTCGGCTTTAAATACTGAGGTAACATAACATTCTCAATAACCGTCAAGTCCTCCAGTAGATTAAAATCTTGCCATACAAAACCAAAAATATTATTATAATAATAACTTTTCTCCTGCGATGTAAGTGATTTCACACTCTTACCACAATAGAATACTTCACCATCAAAATTTTGGTCCATACCGCTGATTATTTTAAGCAACGTAGTCTTTCCACTACCGGATGAGCCTATGATAAAATTCAGTCCTTTTCCAATAGACATGTTAATATTATGAAGAGCATACTCATCTCCGAATTTTTTTGAAACATTATTTATTTCAAACATACACTTTCCTCACTTTTTCATTTGATAAGCCTATTGTAACAAATGAGACTTAAAATCCGTGTTAAGCAAATTTTATATTCAATTTTATATTCTAAACATAGTCAGAACCACCGGCTTAGCCGGTGGCTTGTTCTGGCCCTATAAGGGCCTGT
>ERZ781271.37-NODE-37-length-53186-cov-12.757204_pt1 | contig 53186 bp, 43 predicted proteins | sample MGYA00375849_ERZ781271 | MGnify/ENA primary metagenome ERZ781271 (study PRJEB29790, sample SAMN06051245) | human gut metagenome | host: Homo sapiens | place: USA: Cincinnati, Ohio | collected 2013-06-10 | study: EMG produced TPA metagenomics assembly of the Gut... | reverse complement strand
AGTTTTTTCATTATTTTCTGAGTTGTTTTAATTCTTACTTTTTTCAGAATTGTTTATTCACTTACTACAACTCATCAGCTGACTTGGACTAGTATAACAGAGTTGAAATCATTTGTAAAGGGGGTTTTTAATAAATTTTATTAGTAAGATCCCCCTAGCAAACGCTCTAAATGATTCTATATTATATATCATATAGAAAAAGGGAAGCATATCTATTGTATGCTTCCCCTGGCCGATCTTAACAATGCCGTCAAATTAATCTGCCATATATTCTGCTATATTCATGATATGATCACCTATTCTTTCGAAATCAGTAATCAGTTCTGAATATATTACACTTATGTCGCCTTTACACTCGTTCTTTAGTAATCTACATAATTGATTTTCTCTATATATAACTGCCATCTCATCAATCTTATCTTCTGTCTCTATTACATTATCTAGATCTGTTACTGTTATATTATCCTGTAGCATGTTAATATTCTTAAGATTGCCTAATGCAACACGCTTCATATCTCTAACTTCCATCTCTACTGTCTCAGCCAACATGGAACCCTTTTCTTTTAATAAATCAGCATAGCCTGATATATTTACAGCGTGATCACTAATACGTTCAACATTTCCGATTATGCCTAGATACATACTGATTGCTTTTCCATCTTTCTCTGACATCTCTGCTGATATAATACTTGAAATGTATTTGGATATCTCTGCATTGAGGAAGTCTATATATTCTTCATTTTGTTCTACTATAGCAACTTTCTTCTCTTCCCAGTGCAATACCTGGTCAAAAGATAGCTGTACATTATTAACAGCAAGATCATACATACGATTTACTTCTTTATGAATCTGAGAGATTGCAACGCTTGCTCCACCAAAAGAATGATTAATCACTGCTGTTGGAGATATAAACTGCAATTTCATCTCCCCGGTATTCTCATCTTCTCGTTCAGGTAAGATTTTCTTCGCAATCTTTTCTAGATATGTTCCTACTGGTAGTAATAGTAATGTAGTTACAATATTAAATATCGTATGCACGTTAGCAATTTGCGCTGCCGAATTGTTTGGTGTAAGCTTAATAATCCAATCCGTAAACGGAAGTACTAGGCATATGCATGTGAATATTACAGTTCCTATTATGTTAAACATTAAATGTATAATTGTTGTTCTTTTTGCGTTACGTGTTGTACCAATTGATGCAAGCACTGCAGTAATGCATGTCCCGATATTTTGCCCAAACAAAACAAACACTGAGTTATTCAATGTTATGGCTCCACTCATTGATAAAGCTTGTAATATACCAACTGAAGCTGAAGAAGATTGGATAATTGCTGTGAATATAGCACCAACAGCAATACCGAGGAATGGATTAGATAGATTCGTTACAGTATCCATGAATAGTTGTGAATCTCTTAATCCACTCATGCTTCCACTCATCATCTCCATACCAACAAACAGTACTCCAAGTCCTCCTATAATATGTCCTATATGATATAGCTTCTTTGATTTTAAGAATACTATAAACACAACACCAACAATTGCAAACACCGGTGCAATTACTCCAACATCAAGTGCAATTAATTGCCCTGTTATTGTAGTTCCTATATTTGCCCCCATAATTACCCATATTGCTTGTCTTAATGTCATAAGTCCTGAATTAACAAAACCAACTACCATAACTGTAGTAGCTGAAGAGGATTGAATTACAGCTGTAATTGCTGCACCCACTGCTACTCCTAAAAAACGATTGGTTGTTAGCTTCTCAAGAATCTTCTTCATCTTGTTTCCGGCAGCCTTTTCTAGGCCATCACTCATCATATTCATTCCGAGTAAGAATAATGCCAAACCACCCAGTAATGATAAAAACTGTGTAATATTCATAATTACCTTCCTTTTCTTATACTAGTATAAAACGTAGAACTCCATTGTCAATTATAGCGGATTCTTAGCACAAGTAACGTTAATATTCTGCTAAGATTTTTCACTAGTAGTAGCACCCCCTGTATCACAAATAAAGAAGCTATTGCTTCACTGATAAGCCTAGTGAAGCAATAGCTTCTTTATTAATCTTCGTCGACTGTGTCGGTTTCCAATATTGCTATTTCATACTTTTCAAGAATAATCTTTTGAATACGATCTCTTGTTTCTGAATTAATCGGATGTGCAATATCTCTGTACTCTCCATCTCCAGCTCTTCGACTAGGCATCGCGATAAATAATCCCTTTTCACCTTCGATAACTTTGATGTCATGAACAACAAACTCATTATCAAGTGTAATAGACACTACCGCTTTCATTTTGCCTTCCTTGCTTACCTTCCTTACTCGAACGTCTGTAATCTGCATTAGAGTAAACCCCCTTTTGTTTGAACTTTTAAGTCAATTAATAAGTCATTCATTTTTCGCTTTATATTATAAGAATCAATTCATACCCCATATAAGTACTTAAACAAAATAGTAACTATTAATTTACAGCACATAACTCTTACCACTATATATTCCTGTTTTTACGACAGCTTGTACCATCATAAAACAGATGCATATAAGTAGTAAGAGTTGTTTAACAGATAAATACTTGCCACTACCAATTACTTACGTTATAGAAACGATTCTTTTTGCGACTTAACAAAAATACCTTTACAATACATATCTCTCGTTCTTTTCAATGACAATCTTGATTTCATCATTCTCAGCAACATGCCTTGTATTTGAACGAATGGTATCTCTACTTTCAACGATACAATTTTCGATATATGTATTATCTCCAATATGTACATCATTTAATATGATTGAATTCTTAATCACACAGTTATTCCCAACATACACTTTCTTAAATAAGACTGAGTTTTCAACTTCTCCATTAATTATGCAACCACTAGACACTAAGCTATTCTTAACAACGGCCCCTTTATTGTATTTGGCTGGTGGTGAATCATCAATTTTAGAGTATACCCCAGGATACTCTTTGAAGAAATAATCCCTAATTTCTTTATTCAGAAAATCCATATTCGTTTTATAATATGATTCGACGGTTGCAATATTGCTCCAGTAACTCTCAAGATTATAAGCATAGATTTTTTTCAGATTCTTATAACGAATGAGAATATCTTTAACAAAATCGTGTCTTTCTTCAAGCGCCGATTTTTCAATCAACTCAATTAACTGTCTTCTTCTGATTATATAAACTCCTGCTGATACTGTGTTTTCAGTCGTTACGATTGGTTTTTCTTCAAATTCTTCGATTCTACCATCTTCATTGGTTTTAATAACGCCAAACCGACTTGCATCTTCTCCTTCATCTAGCCTTTTACACACAACTGTAATATCAGCTTTCTTAGCTATATGATACTCTAAAACTTTATTATAATCAAGCTTATATACACCATCTCCTGATGCAATTATTACATATGGCTCATGGCTGTTTTTTAAGAAGCTGAGATTTTGATACATCGCATCTGCAGTACCACGATACCAGAAACTATTATCTACTGTAATTGTCGGATTAAATACAAACAAACCACCTTGTTTTCTACCGAAATCCCACCATTTCGAAGAGTTTAAATGTTCATTCAAAGATTTTGCATTGTATTGTGTAAACACGGCAACTTTTTGTATATGGGAATTTGACATATTACTTAACGCAAAGTCAATGCTTCTATAACCACCAGCAACAGGCATTGCTGCAATTGCACGTTTGTTTGATAGTTCCTTCATTTTACTACTATTTCCACCCGCTAAAACAATTCCTATTGCTCTCATTACATATCACCTGCCTTAATTAAAGTCTCACCACTAGCTAAACATCCATTCGGATATTCATCTGGCTTCGTTGCTCCTGAAATAGCAGTATTCTTGCCAACCCTAATATTATCAGGTACATAAGAGTTCTCTCCTATTGTAACCAAACCAAATGAATATATATTCGGTTCTACAATATTAGGTACCTCCTCACCAATTCCAAGTTCGACATTATTGCCAATATCTACATTCTCAGCAATTATAGCTTTGTTGATAGTACAATTTTTTTCTATTCTAGATGAGGTCATAATAATGGAATCTCTAACAACAGTTCCTTCTCCAATATATACACCCGATCCAATCACAGAGTTATATACTTCCCCGTGAATCTCTGCACCTTCTCCAATAATTGCTCTATCGATTTTGGCATCACGCGCAATATATTGAGGTGGAATGATATCACTCTTGGTATATATCTTCCAAAACTCTTCATATAAATTAAACTCAGGAATTAAATCAATTAATTCCATATTTGCTTCCCAATAAGCGCCTAATGTACCAACGTCTTTCCAGTAGCCGTTGTACTCATAAGCAAAGATGCGATTACCGTTCTCATGGCAAAATGGAATGATATGTTTACCAAAATCACACCCCTGTTGATCTGATAGCTTAATTAAAGCATTCTTTAATATCTTCCAACTAAATATGTATATCCCCATAGAAGCTAAATTGCTTCTTGGAACTTTCGGTTTCTCCTGGAAATCTGTAATCTGCCCGTGCTCGTCCGTGATTACTACCCCAAATCGACTTGCTTCTTCCATCGGTACCGGAATTGTCGCTATTGTTACATCAGCATGATTTGTTTTATGATAATCCAACATTACCTCATAATCCATTTTGTAAATATGATCCCCACCTAAAATCAGAACATATTCAGGATTATAATATTCCATATATTCTAAGTTCTGAAAAATAGCATTCGCAGTTCCTGTATACCATTCACTACAATTACTCTTTTCGTAAGGCGGTAGAATAGATACCCCTCCAATATTACGATCCAAATCCCATGGGATACCAATTCCAATGTGTGTATTAAGTCTTAATGGTTGATATTGTGTTAGTACACCAACTGTATCAACTCCTGAATTAATACAATTACTTAACGGAAAATCGATAATACGATATTTCCCTCCAAATGCAACAGCAGGCTTCGCAACTTTCGATGTTAGAACTCCTAGTCTTGAACCTTGCCCCCCAGCAAGTAACATTGCTATCATTTCTTTTCTAATCACGTAATCACCTCTTGTTGTTTTATGTTTACTATTATATCATATATTTATTCAAATGTGAACAAAATTTCCCAAATCTTAATTTTTATTTTGTGACTTATCAACTAATTAGTTGTTGTATTCCTCCTTTCCATTGTATTATTTGCCTTATTCTTTCCGTTTTTCTTACATTTTCCCTAATCTTTCTACTAAAATAGATATTGAAACAGCACTCATTGCGGTATTGTTAATCTATGATAATACTGATAAATTTAACCATAGTCGATTTTCTATTTGTTTTTTTCATAGAAATGGTTATAATAACAATATATTATCATATACTAATTTAGAATAGGAAGTGTCGTTCCATGTATAAAATCAATTTTAATGAACCAATCCACATTCACTTTATTGGAATTGGCGGAATCAGTATGAGTGGTTTTGCCGAACTGTTACATACAGCAGGCTTTACAATTAGCGGTTCTGATTCCAAAAAGAGCAAAATCACAGAGCACCTAGAAGCAAAAGGCATTACTATATTATATGGTCAAAAGGCTAGTAATATTACACCGGATATAGATTTAGTTGTATACACTGCTGCAATTCACCAAGATAACCCAGAAATGCAGGCTGTTTTGCAACGAAATATACCGAGAATGGACCGTGCCGAGATGGTTGGGCAAGTTATGCTTAACTATAGAAATGCAATTGCTATATCAGGTACTCATGGCAAAACTACTACTACTTCAATGATTTCCCAAATTTTTCTTGAGGGAGATTTAGATCCTACCATCTCTGTTGGTGGAATACTAAAAGCAATTGATGGTAACATACGTATTGGTAAATCAGATAACTTCATTACAGAAGCATGTGAATATACCAACAGTTTCCTTAAGTTTAATCCAAGATATAGCATTATCTTGAATATTGAAGAAGATCATCTTGATTTCTTCAAAGATATCACTGATATACGTCATTCCTTCCATTTGTTTGCTAAGAGACTTCCGGAAGATGGTGTATTATTCATCAACGGTGAAATTGAAAACTATGAAGAGATCACACGTGACCTACCTTGTAAGGTCGTATCATATGGTATTCAATCTTCAACTGAGACTCAATACACTTACAGTGCTACAAACGTCTCATTCAACGCTGACGGATACGGCGAGTATGACTTAATGCACAACGGTGAGTTTATGGACCATATTACTTTAGGAGTAGTTGGTATGCATAATGTTTCAAACTCTTTACCTTCGATTGGTTTAGCACTTGAACGCAGAATCCCATTGGATGTTATCAAGCGAGGATTAACTGCTTTCCACGGAACAGAGCGAAGATTTGAGTATAAAGGTGAGGTTGCTGGTATCACAATTATTGATGATTACGCACATCACCCGACAGAGATCAAAGCTACATTAGAGGCTGCAAAACGTTATCCACACAAATCAACTTGGTGTGTATTCCAACCGCATACGTACACTCGTACGAAAGCATTTTTAAAAGATTTCGCAAAGGCTCTTACATTAGCTGACAAAATCGTATTAACGGATATCTACGCTGCTCGTGAAGTAAACACTGGCGAGATATCTTCAAAGAATCTCCAAGCAGAATTACAGCAACTTGGTAAAGAAGTATACTATTTCTCCTCATTTGAAGAAATTGAAAACTTTTTATTACAAAATTGTAATAACGGCGATTTGTTGATAACTATGGGCGCCGGAGACGTTGTTTCTATTGGAGAATCATTATTAGGTATATAGTTATCCACATTATCCACAATCTTATCAACAATTTTCTTAAGATAAGATTGTGGATTATTTTTTTTCTCTTCGATCAGTATGGATGCCCTATTTATAAGCCTTACCTTGTACTATCTGTCCTCTCTTGCAAGTTATCCACAATATCCACAAAATATATCCACATTCGTCAAAAAAACAAATACCAAAATCCCCTATTTGCTTTATATTTGGATTATGCTATAATGTTAAAACATTGATGACAACGGAGATCCACTCCCCCCTGTTAATATATTTTAGAAAGGATTAGCTCGTATGAAACCTATTACGTTACATACCAATCACATGAACGATGTAACAATAATCTCAAATATCTTCATTGACGAATATATGCCAAAAGCAAGTGGTTCTTTTGTAAAAGTATATCTCTATCTTCTTCGTCTCCTATCTAGCTCAGACAAAATCGTATCCGTTTCAGTTATTGCTGATTTCCTTGAAGATTCTGAAAAGGATATTATTCGTGCGCTTAATTACTGGGACAAAGCTGGAGCTCTTACATTAGAGAAAGATAGAAAAGATACTATTATTGGTATTATATTGAATGACTTAACGAATATTGACCAAACTGCTTTCAATGAAATTGCTGCATCCTCCTCTCTTATTGATGAGAATATTAACAGTTTAGATTCAGAAGACTCTACCCGGATTTCTACCAATATAAAAGACGACGTGGAAGAACCTAAGACATTTGAGAAGCCAACTTATTCACCTTCACAAGTTGAAGCTTTAACGAAGAACGATGAAATCAAGTGGCTAATGAATATAATTGAAATCTATTTGGAACGATTATTAAAGCCCACTGATATTCAATTGATTCTCTTTTTATACGAAAACGTTGGTTTTTCAGTGGAATTAATTATGTATCTATATGAATACTGTGTGTCAAAGAATAAGAAAAATTCTTCTTATATCGAGGCAGTTGCACTTAAATGGGCAGAAGAAGGCATTGATACTGTAGAAAAAGCAGAAGCTACTGCAATTGCGTACAATGCTAATTTTAATGCGGTTTCTAAGGCCTTCGGTATGAATCGTATGCCTGGTGCCATTGAACAAAAATTCATAACTAATTGGATTAATAATTATGCCTTCAGTATTGATATCATTATTGAGGCATGTAATAGAACAATCTTAGCTACCCAAAAGCCAGATTTTAAATATGCGGATAAGATTCTCGAAAGTTGGTTTAAAAAGGGCGTTCACCATCTATCTGATGTTGAAAAACTAGATTTAGCACACGCAAAATCGAGTGCTTCTTCCTCAAAGCAAACTTCGGCAGCTAGACCGACAAATAACAAATTCAATGCATTCCCACAGAGAACATATACAGCTACGGATTACTCTTCTCTTGAACAACGTTTATTAAATAAACAATAAAGGAGGATGAAATGAATGCAATTAAAGAATTTTCAATATAATAAAATTCTAAGAGAGTATGATAAACGTCAATTAGAAAACAGACACGAATTAGAGGAACGTGTGAAACACATCTATTCTATTCTGCCCGAACTTAAAGAAATTGATGACCAGATTGTATCAAACTCCATTCAAAGTGCTAAACTATCTTTAATGGGTGATGATCAGTCTCTAAACTCATTAGCAGACCGCAATCTGGATCTATCCATGCGCAAAATTGAGATTCTTACCGAAAACGGATATCCTTCTAATTATCTTATGCCAACCTACCACTGTAAAGATTGCAAAGATACCGGATATATTGAAAACGAGAAATGTCACTGTTTTAAACAAGCCATTGTTGATCTTCTCTATTCACAATCCAATATTAAAGGAATTATGGAGCAAGAGAATTTCTCAACCTTTCGTTATGACTTCTATACAGATTCCTATATAGAAGAGACAACAAATCTGACCCCGCTAGCCAATATTAAGAAGGTAGTTTCAAGCTGCAAAGAATACATTGACACTTTTGATTCTACTTATTCTAATCTTCTATTGTATGGTAATGCGGGTGTGGGTAAAACTTTCTTAGCTAATTGTATTGCGAAAGAATTATTAGATCGTTCCCATACGGTTATTTACCTTACCGCCTTTCAACTTTTCGATATTCTTGAGAAAAACAAGTTTAATAAAGATCAAGAAAAAAGCGAAGCAAATGAACAATTTGAGTATATCTTAGATTGCGATTTACTCATCATAGATGACCTTGGTACAGAGCTTAATAATAGTTTCGTAACTTCTCAATTATATTTATGTATTAATGAACGTCATCTACGTAAGAAATCAACCATAATATCAACCAACCTTTCTTGGGATAATCTGAATACGAATTACAGTGAGCGTATCTTTTCTAGACTTGCAAGTAATTATCGTCTTTTGAAGATTGTTGGAGATGATATACGAATAAAGAAAGCATTTTCTACTTAATTTTTATTATATGCCTTGACTTGCTTGAAACATAATGGTATAAATTTAGTGGACATTTTATGACACGTGTATACAACCGTTTACATTTTATGGAGGACGAAGTAATGCCACAACAAGAAAAATTAACTGAAACAATTCCAGTAGGAACGCTGGGAATCATCGCTTTAGAAAGTAGCTCAGATCTTGGAGAAAAAGTAAATGACTACATTGTAAAGTGGAGAAAAGAAAGAGAGAGTGAACACAAGTCTACAATAGCGTTTGCTGGATATCAAAGAGACTCTTACCTAATCAACGCATCTTGCCCACGTTTTGGTTCTGGTGAAGCGAAAGGTTCTATCAATGAATCTGTACGTGGTACTGACCTTTATCTATTGGTTGATGTATGTAACCATAGCCTTACTTATAATATGAGTGGCCATGTTAATCATATGTCTCCAGATGATCACTATCAAGATTTAAAACGTATTATCGCTGCCGTTGGTGGAAAAGCTAGAAGAATTACCGTTATCATGCCTTTCTTATACGAAGGTAGACAACATAAGCGTAGTTCAAGAGAATCTTTAGACTGTGCTCTTGCACTTCAAGAACTTACGAATATGGGTGTTGAAAGTATTATCACTTTTGATGCACATGACCCTCGTGTTCAAAACTCAATTCCTTTAAAGAGTTTCGAAACAATTAAACCAACTTATCAATTTATCAAAGCTTTACTTCAAAATGTACCTGACTTAAAGGTAAACGCTAAAGATATGATGATTATCAGCCCTGATGAAGGTGCTATGGGACGTGCAGTATACTTTGCTAACGTACTTGGCGTAGATATGGGTATGTTCTACAAACGTCGTGATTATACTACAATCGTGAATGGACGTAATCCAATTGTGGCACATGAGTTCTTAGGAACTGATGTAGAAGGTAAAGATGTTGTTATTATCGATGATATGATTTCTTCTGGTGAAAGTATGCTTGACGTAGCTGCAGAACTTAAGAGAAGAAAAGCTGGCAGAATCTTTGTAGCTGCAACATTTGGTTTATTCACTAGTGGATTCGATAAATTTGATGAAGCTTACGAACAAGGCTTAATCTATAGAGTTATTACAACTAACCTAGTTTATCAACCAGCTGAATTGTTAACAAAAGAATATTATATCTCTGCAGATATGAGTAAGTACGTTGCACTATTGATAGATACCTTAAATCATGACGCATCTATCAGTGATTTATTAAACCCAACAGAAAGAATTCAAAACATCATTAATCAATATAAAAAATAATATTCCATATAAATGTATAAAAGGAAGGTTGAATTATCAACCTTCCTTTTATTAACCTCTGTTAAGTTCCTGATCCCTGATTAATTGCACCATTATTCCCATCATTCGGTTGTTGCGGCTCTTCTGGTTCGTCTACGACTCCATCTTCATCATCTGGAACCATTCCATCATCACCGTCATCAATTGTCCCGTCGTCTTCATCTGTACCTTCAGAACCTCCTGATGAATCTTGATTTCCATTCCCCGGTTTATCTGGTCTACCTGGTCTATCTGGTTGTTGTGTGTCATCAGGTGTATCTGTATCCTCATTATCTTGATTATCCTCAGTATCTTCTATCACTCCACCTTGGTCATCTGTGATTTCATCTTCTTCATCTTCTTCGGGTACAACTTCCTCAGTTTCCCCTTGTATGATGTCTTCTTTTGGACTTGTATCCACATATTTAGGGAATGTCATACTCTCAAGTCCCTCATGAATTTGCGTCATGAAATTATACCATATTTGACCTGGATATGTGGAACCCATCAAGCCATCTAGTGTCTGTGGCATATCATAACCTACCCACACACTTGTTGTGTAGTATGGCGTATAACCAACAAACCAGCCATCTTTTCTTTCATTCGTTGTTCCGGTCTTACCTGCAGTAGCCATACCAGGAATACTTAATCCCCTACCAGTTCCGTATTTGACTACTCCAGTAAGTATATCTGTCATCATTCTTGCTGCGTTCTTATCATATACCTGATAATCACTCTTTTCGCTACCTACAATTACCTTGCCTTCTGCATCTGTGATTTTTACGATACATGTTGGTTCGCGATAGATTCCATCATTTTCAAGTGTAGCAAACCCAGATGCCATCTCTACCGCACTGACACCATTTGTAAAACCACCTAATGCTGATGCTGGGTAGTAATCATTCTTATCAATCTTTGCGAAATTCATTCTTTTCAGATAACGTAATCCAACCTTTGGCGTAATCTCCTCAAACAACTTCCAAGCTATTGTGTTCTTAGATTGTTCTACTGCCTTTCGAAGTGTTATCTTACCAGAATAAGCGCCATTAGAATTGCTAGGGCCTCCTTCGAACTTCTGATCATTTACTGTTTCTTCTGGATAATGGCCATTCTCTAGGGCAGGTGTATATACAATTAAAGGTTTAATTGCACTACCTGGCTGTCTATAACTTTGGAATGCACGGTTTAGAGTATACCCCGTACTCTTTTGTTTTCTTCCACCTACAATAGCTGTTACATAACCAGTTTCATTATCGATACATACCGCAGAGCTTTGTAACTTATACACGCCATCTTTTGTTACATCTGTAAACTTGGCTAATGCCTCATCTACTGAATTCTGAAGAAGCTTTTGTTGTGTCATATTGATTGATGTATAGATACGATAACCTGATCTATATAGTGACTGTTGACATTCATTATATAGACTTGTGTATCTCTCCTTATAATCTGCTTCGTCTTCTTCAGACTCAAAATCATAACGGAACGTAAATCCATTTGCTTGCATTAAAGCCCTCGTTGCAGAATGGTTAACATACGTCTCTACATAGTCTTTCTTCTTAATCTTCTTAATATCTAAAGTTATATCTTGATCATAAGCTTCCTGGTACTTTGACTTTGAGATCTTACCATCTTCATGCATTTGCTTAAGGATCCTATTCCTTCTTGAAATCGTATTATCATAATTATCCATAGGATCAAATACCGTTGGATTGTTTGGTATCGCACATAAGAAAGCGATTTCTGATAATGTTAAATCATCTACCTCTTTACTAAAATAACCCTCACTTGCCGCTTGAATACCATAATATCCATTCGCAAAATAGACGTTATTAATGTAAAACTCAAGGATTTGCCATTTCTCATATTTCTTCTCTAATTCTGTTGCAATGAAGATTTCCTCAATCTTACGTTCCCAACTGACCGTATGAGTCAAGAAAATGTTACGACTTAACTGCTGGGTTATTGTACTTGCACCTTGCTTTATAGCCCCCCTATTCTTGACTAATGCCAATACTGCTCTTATATTCGCTTTAAGATCCACTCCCTTATGTTTAAGGAAGTTCTTATCCTCAATCGTTATGAAAGCTTCCACAACTTCTTTTGGTATATCAGAGTAATCAAGATAATATAGATCCTTCTCTCCTTTTAATTCTGATATAATCTTTCCATTCGCACCATAAACAATGCTAGTCTCCGTGGATCGAAATGTATCTAACGTTGATTCACTAACAAACTTTCTTGCTTCTGATTGCATGTTCAAAACCTTCTTACCATACTTGTTATAAAACAACAGGATTAAAATTAACACTGCAATTAGAAGTACTAGACATAACAATTTACCTGCAAATTTCATATGATGCAGTACAGGATGTTTCTTTTTGAATTTAATTGCTTTTTCTCTCTTTAATTGTTTCTTGGTTTTCGGTGGTTTTTTCCCGCCAGTTGAAGTACGATTTGCCGTCCCCCCACTTGTTGTAGAGCGGTTTGTCCCCCGAGTACCGTTACTTTTGTTTCCATTGTTTCTACTATCGTTATTCATACTTATACCCTTTTGCGTATCGCAAGTATACCCGCGATACTGCTCCAATAATAATGTGCGAAGCTATTCTCACACTAGACCCTTTTTTCACTAAGATACTTTGAAGCATATTCCTTTCTACATTATTACTTTAATAGGAAATTGCTAACCTCTTTGTAGTTCATAAAGGTATACCAATGTGTTTTATGTCTGTCGTTACTGTTTGCTGAATTGTGTGTACGTGACATACAACGTTTTCTGTTGTATGTGTAAGTCATACAATTATATGCAAACTGTAGTAGACAGCCTTAAAACACAGGTATACTTTATGAACGGAAAAGAGTTTCGCAATTACCTATCATTACTTTATAATTCTATATAGTTATATGGTATCTGATGTTTATCTAATGCTTGCCGTTCTCGATTGTGGCAAGTAAAGATAAGAATCTGTCTTGATGTCCTTGCCGCCAGTTCACATATAGTCTCTTCTAATCGATCATCATCATAGTATACGAAAGCATCATCTAGAATTAGGGGCATCTCTTTATCCTTCAGAAGAAGGTCTGCTGCCACAAGACGTAGTGCTAGATATAATTGTTCCACGGTTCCTGTACTTAAGTACTCCATAGGAACAAAATCACTACCTTTCACTATCTTCATATTTAGTTTTTCATCGACCTTTACATCATAGCAATTACCCAGCGTAAATGCAGTCGAAATCTCTGATATGGATCTGTTTAACTTCTCTCCAAAATCATCATGAATAGACGCAGCTAAATCTTGAATCGTCTGAATACTGATGTCAATAGCAGTTACTTCAACATCTTCCTTCTTTCGTCTCTCCATTAGTTCGTCACGCAAGGCTCTTTTCTTTGCATAATCTGCAATACTCTCTTCTAATCTAGAAAATTCCCATCGTAACTTTTCTTTCTTAGCGGTAGCGGTTTCTATTAGACGGATCACTTCTTTTTCTCTCGCTTGCTTTTGTTGTAGCATATCTTTTTGTTTACTAAGTTGGCTTGCTAATTTATCTATTTCATGATGCATCACTTTCATCGTTTCTGAATTTACCTCGTTCATAGCAACAACTTTGTTTGCGTACATTAGTATATCTTCTTCTTGTGCTTGCATTCTTGTTAGAAGACGTTTACTTATCTCCTGGTATTCTTCTATCGATTGATTTACTTGTAGCTTCTCTTGATCACCTAACGGCTGTTCTGCTAACTTTTCTTCAATAGGAATCTTCTTCTTATTCACAATTAACTGTACAAGTAGAATGCTAATCGAGAGGATCGCCGTTGCTGCAATGATAAATCCCTTATCTAGTCCCTTGAGTGGCACAAGAATACATATTAGGAAGCTAATAACTAATAGACAGCCACTTAATAGATAACCTTTGTAACTCTTTGATTTATGTCTCGATTCCATCTGTTTAGGAGGACTTTTCTCCATCGGTAGCGAATTATCTTGCTTTACCTTAACACTACTTTCCCAAGCCTTTATATGTTGCATAACTTGGTAATAATAATCTCGACAATCTCTAAGACTTTGATATTTTTCTACAATTATATCATATTCTTTTATATAAGAATCGAGAATTTGCAGTTTTTGAAGATATCCCCCTTCTATCTTAGAATTTTCTTTTTCTAGATTTAACGTTTGTATCTCCTTATCAAACCCAATAATCTGTCTCTCTAATTCCTTCAACATAAAATCTGTTGTCTGAATCTGGTGTAATTCTATATTCAATTCTTTAATCTGCTGTTTCGTTTGCCTTAATTCTATCTCTTTCCTTCTCGTCTGTAACTCTTTAATGGCTTGATTAACATTAATCTCACTGGACTTTGTCGTTGACATGTTCGTAATATAGTCATTGATACGAAACGCAAGCTCTTTGTTTGTTGCCACTTGTTGTTGCGCTACGTAGACCGTGTTACTGTAATTACTTTCTGTTAATCCTTCTATAAAACAACCGCCTCGCTGCTCCTTATAAGGAACTTCTCTCCCAGTATCCTTATTGATAATCTGAACCGATTTTTCTTCCTTGTACAGATTTCGTTTAATAAGATACGGGACTTCTTCAACGGTTATTTCCATTTCTCCATCATATAAGGTTGGCGTATCCCACGGCTTATATCTGGTATATACATCAAAGCTTGTTCGGCCTCTTTGTTTATCAATACCAAATAACATTCCTTTTATAAAGGTATGTATCGTGCTTTTACCAGCCTCATTCGTTCCATATAAAAGATTAATACCATTTTGTAATTCTATCTTTTCATCCTGAAATTTACCAAAATGCTTTAGCCCTAATGAGTTTATAATCATATGAATATATGCTCCCTTCTAAAGTCGCCTTCTATTTCAATTTCATTAAGGCTTTTACCCCTAGATATAACGCTTTATCAATAACCTCATCGTCATACTCCAAACTCTGAATCTTGTCTATAAACATTCCAATAATATTATCTTTATTCTCTAAATATAACTCATCAAAATTATAATCAGGTATGGTGTGGTCCTCTACCTGGGTTATATGTCCAAGTGTTAAAAGCTCCTCCTCATCAAAAGTGATATCAACACCTCTAGAACCTTCTAACGTAATACTATATATATGATTCGTTCCCTTATGGTGAATCTGTTCTCTGATACCGTCCATAACTTCTAGCTGCGTCATATGTGGTTCAACTTCAAATTCAATCGGTATATATTGTCTCCTACTACATGGTACGAACTTTATAACCGTCTGATATTCGTCCCCAAACTTACTAATCTCACCTTGTACATAGCCATGTTCTCCGGTTTCCGTCTTATCTAGCGGCTCTAGTGAACCTGGGTATGCCATCTGATTCGTATACAAAGCTGGTTTATGAATATGACCTAACGCTACATACGTATATCCTAGTGATTCAATTATCTTACGATCAATGGGTATATCCTTTTCATCACCACCATGCGCTAATAGAATTGATATCTCTTGTTTATTAAGTAGAACAGATTGATGATATTTGGGCTCTGTAATGTCTCTTGTAAAATAGCTTAAGCCAAATATTCTAGTATTCAACTCTTTGATATAAAAATCAGTAAGTTCTTCCTGATAGAACATATGCACATGGTCTGCCCAAGGAAAATTCATATAATTAGAAGTCTGGTTTATATAATCATGATTACCTGCCATCAATACCACATGTGTTCCTGTTAGGCGCTTAAAAAGGTAATTCACTTCCTTCAACTCTCTTAGTAAGGGCTGTTTATGAAACAAGTCACCAGCGATTAATAACAAATCAATGGAATCTTCCTCGCATTGGTTTACGACATTCTCAAATGTTCTCCAAATCTCCTTACTTCTGTCTTGACTCCAATCTCTTCTAAGATCTGGCTGCATCCCCAGGTGCACATCTGCCAAATGAATAAATCGCACTCTATCACTCCCTTACTTATATCACTTAGAGATAGTAACTCCCATCTTCTATATATGCATAGAATTATACCATACTAAGAAGTGACTGACAATGCAAAGCGAACGTTTGTTTCCTTAATATTCCCTTAATATTTTCTTAATTCTACTCATTTTACTCTTAAAATATGTTATTTCTGTGGCTTCCTTACTTGGCTACCATTCATTAATAATTACCAACTAGATTATGGCATCAATATGAAATAACCTCAATCATCAAGGTATTTTCTAAAAAGGGAAAAAGTACATAACGATTTTACTCGTCATGTACTTTTCCTCACACTCTACTGTGTATTGACCTTGTTTTTGTTCTAAACAATTATAATATATTTAACTATGCTACTTTTTGTCTAAAGATTACATTCTTGTACTTGTTAAGTGCTTGCAATAATATGGTTCCTAATATTCCACATGAAATAATCTCACCGATTCCAACGGTTACCATCATTAGGGGAATAGGCGTTGCTAAACCATATCCAATTCTTAGAACCCATGGGACTACAATCGCATTGGCGATAATTGGTGGTAGCGCCACTAAGTACTTGTTCTTTCTTAATAAATAAGAAAGACTCGCTGCTACTAACGTTGTTAAACTACCTATGACAATATCCAATAGGACTGCGCCGCCAAGCAAATTACCGAGTAGACAACCAACGAATAATCCTGGAATTGCTGCTGGTGTAAAGAATGGTAAAATTGTTAATGCCTCTGCAACACGTACTTGAACATCCATGAATCCAAACGGTTGGAATAGGTATGTTAATACAACATAAATCGCGGCAATCATAGCCGCTTGCGTTAAAAACTGAACCTTTGATCTCTTCATATTCTATTCTCCTTTAGTTTTGTTTAACGTGTGGAAGGTCTCGAACACACGATTAAATATCCTTGAAACCCTGATTTTGTTAGGGTTTACAACGTTAGTACTATAACACAATTGGGAAAAAAATTCAACCCAAAGGTATGTGTATTTAGAGATAATCCATATTTGCACCACGTATATACCATAAAAGGTAGTATCTTACTCCGTATTGTCTAGATTTTCTTTACATTTCTCCCTACTTTTGTTAAACTTTAGGTATTATCAGAAAAGGAAATAGGAGGTACCATCATGGTTACATTAAATCATTTAAGTCTTAACTCCATGCAATGTCTGCAAAACCATACTGCTTTGTATGTGTAACAGATGGCGATAGTTTCATGGAGGTTAATTATATAAATCGCCATAGCTTATTCTAACATAATGGTTTTGCACACTTGCATCCTATAATCGTAACTTGTAACCACGACAATACTAGCTTACATACTTTTATTGTCATGATTTAATAGGTTAATGACTTCTTTTAAGTTATTAATGATTAGGAGCAGGAGTTAGAATGAATTATAAGAATGCAAACGAAATATTACCAACAGAATTAGTCCGAGAAATCCAAAAGTATCTTAAGGGAGAATTGCTCTATATACCTAACGGAGAATCCACCCGAAAGAAATGGGGCGAATGTTCTGGTATCCGTAAAGAATTGTTACATAGAAACCAAGAAATTAAACGCCGCTATATAGATGGCCATAGTTTTGAACAACTTTCTTCAGACTATGCCCTTTCTGTAGAGACCGTTAAGAAAATAGTCTATACAACTAAATTAGCTGCATAGTCATGCCAATATGCACGGCAAAGAGTTTCGCAATTATCTATAAAGTTAAAAGGCGGTTACAAAATACTATATTTTGTAATCGCCTTTTTATGCTTTATATATCACTGTATAGTATATCTATATCCGTTCTAGCTATATACGTAGCAACCTCACATAAAGTATACTCAATATTGTAATACATAATCTTAATTAGTAAGGAGTGTGCATGTTATATGATTACAGAAAATGAATATAATAAAATTATTAATCAACTGGAGTCTTTCACCTATACCTCGTTGACCTATACACCTTATGAATATATTGCTGCTTGTACAATTCTTCTTCAATCAAATGATTTAATCTTGATTCAAGGTAGAAACGAAGAACTTTCTATGATAGAACTTTACTTTTGTACCAATTCTATTCCTTTACTTCTTAATGCGGTTGATTCTATCAAAGAACCTCTATATATGCAGTTTGTTCCTAATGCCTATGTTGATGAATTTCGTTCTCATGGATTTGAGTCTTTTGCTCATTTTCGAGATATGTATAGCTATGATATACAAAGGGAATGTCCTGTTAATGTCCTTTCTATAGAGGATGCAAAAGAAGCTGCTGCCGTTACCAGATCCTGTCGCTTACAAAGTAGGGGATTTCTTGGCGAAACAACAGAATGGGCAGAAAGTTGGATTCTAGGTAAAGATCCGAATGCAAGCTATTGCAAGCATAGCGCAATTCTAGCAACGAAGCACGAGAATATCATTACTGGAATAGTTGCTGTCACTCTCTATTCCTTTGATAAACCGGAGGGTCCAACACTTTGGATCAGGGAAGTTGCCGTACGACCAGAATTCCAACATAGTGGATATGGTAAACAGTTATTATCTCAGGCTTTTGCTTATGGCGCTAGATACAAGGTTTGGAAAGCATTCTTAATGGCCGATGTGTTGAATACCAATGCATTATCATTATATCAGCAATTCGGTTTCTCCTATAACGAAGACGAGGGTCAGATTGATATGATTCGAGAGTAGCTCTTCCTTTATTGAACGTGGATACTCGCAGTTTGCTTCACAAATAATAAAAAATACGAGTACTGTAAGCTTCAAGTTATTGCCTCTCGCTTACAGTATTCGTATTTTATTGAATCGTTGATACAGGTACCAAAGGACATAATTCACTTCTTTACTAAATATATCTTTCTCTTGCTGCTATACGTGCCATTACATCATTCGTTGTTTTCTCTATGATATCGTAATCTGTTGCTGCTATATAATATTTCTCCAACTCATCGTGTAAATCCTTAGCTTTTTTAAGATAAGAAGTCCCTATTGCAACGGTTTCTTTATAACGTTTTTTAATATCCTTCAATTCATCTTCATAACGTTCATCCGTATTCGGATTAATTAATTCTGTATACATATCAATTACATCATCACCTTCACGACTTGGTTTGTATTCGTGTGGTGCAGTGGAATCAAAGATACACAATTCAAGCCCAGGAAGAAGTATCATATCTAAACTGTTTGGATCAAAACCGCAATGATATACTTCCACTTCTAATCCTAGGACTTCTGCTCTCCTTAATATCTTCTTCAGCATGGTTGATTTGCCTGAACCTGGTCTACCTTTAATAAAATATCGTTTCTTACAATTAGACGTAATATTTTCAACATAATCCATTGCACCCTTTGGTGTTGAACCGCCAAAGAACCGATGCCTTACTATTCCACTCTCTTGCTTTTCAATGTTTCCAAGCAACATCTCGCAAACCTTCTCTGTTAAAGCGTCTGCTCTTTCAAAATTCATATTATCAATATAAATCTTTTCCCATTCATCATGAATCTTTAATGCTTTATCAAACGCTTCATATGCTTTGGGATAACATAAACTAATCTGTTCTTGTAATGCTCTAATCTCGTCCGTTTTGTTCTCTAACAATTCAACATTCCAAGCAGTTCCAAGATTAACATACTCTTCAATAGCCCCCGCAACTTTTGGTTCAATTACATGTGGTGCGGTACCATCTACAATTCCTACACTAACTCCACGTACGATAACTCCATCTAAAGAATCTGGATCTGAGGAGCAGTGGATATATTCTACGTCATAACCTTTGTCCACATATTTCTTGCCAACCTTCTTCATCAAAGTAGATTTACCAGTACCTGGTCCACCCTTTAGAATATAGATTTTCTTAAGACCTTGTAAATTGGATTCGAACATATTCTGAAATCCTTTTGCTGTATTTCCACATGCAAAATAATGCTTTTCTGCCATATTAAAACATCCTTCTTTCATAACGTCTCTATCTATAGTATGATGACTATTTTTTATAGTGCTTATGCACTTTTGACTTTATTATCGAAAGTATTTTTTTAATCAATAAAAGAAGTAGTCAAGAAGATATAAGCATCTTAACTACTTGGGTATTAAATAGTAGCTTTTACTTTTTGATAATACCTATGTACATAGTCAATAAACTTCTGATCCTTATCGATATAATAAACTTGAGAAGCAAGTTGTCTTCCCTTTACTTTCTTCTTACTCTTTCTATATATTATAATCTCATTCTCATATTCTTCATAAACAACCTCATCTTTTGGTATAAGGAAAGAATTGATCGACATATATTCTGGACTTATACCCGTAGTTGTTCTTATATGTATAAACTCCGAAATTAGGTTTATAACCAGAAAACATGTTATTACTATAAAACTGGTGACATATATAATTAATTCTAGATAATATACATCTTCTATTCGTAGTAATAATTGAATTCCCCTAAATATTGCTATAACTACAGCTAGGAAATACATTACAAGACCTAATATCTTAACCCCTAAGTTATGCTCTTCCAGCTGAAAGCAGGAGATATAGTCTTCATAAAACCTTCTTCTACATTTCATAAATTTAATAAAATCCTTTAAACTAAATATAAACATAATAATTATTACAATTGAAAGAACACCCATTTCAATTAAGTCCTTACTGTTAACATATTCCACCATAATGATAACCTCATTTCCCTAATGCAATTACCATTATTATACTATTATCTTTCCTTTCTTACAATCGAATTTGATCTCACTTTCTGTTTACATTCTCCAGATACATGTCAATAGGCATCATCGGCTCAGCCAGTGATTTATTGGTCTCATCACTTAGTTTTCCTTCCTTTGCATATTCCTCTCCTGCCTTTCTAATACCCTCAAGGTATTGCCCACTAAAATAAGATGCTTCTGGAACATTTAACAAAGGTCCTTCAGCACATAATATTGCCGTATAATCTTGATACAGTAATTCAAACTGCTTTAATAATCCTTCATAATTATGTTCCGTATTATAGAATCCACAAGATGATATTAGTACAACCTTCTGTTCCTTATCATATCGGCCCGGATGAACACAACCACTTGGTGTCTTTACTAATTCCGGTAGGATTGTAGGTAAGGTCCTCTCAAGAAACATCTTCCCTTTCGCTGGCATAGAGAAATTATAAAGTGGGAAACTCCATATGATCAAATCCGATTCAATTAATATTTCAAGACATTCTGCCATATCATCTCTTATCGCACAGATCCCCGGTGTCTTATGCCAACATTCAAAACAACCTCTACATGGCTTAATATCTAAACTATAGATATCAATGGTATTAACTTCACATTCGTGTAACTTCTTATAACCTTCTAGAAACGATTCCGTAATCTTCATTGTACCACTATGGTTCCCCTTAGGACTTGCATTCAATACTAATACTTTCATACTTAACTCTCCTCCTTAATACTATGTACCGCTTCTTCTATCCATTCTAAAATAGCTTTGCAGCAATACTCCCCATAACTTTCGCAAAGTCTCCAATACAGTATCTTATCTTTACTACTTTCCACGTCATTATAAGCAATAATTTCTTTTGCTTGATGTAGCTCTTTTAATTTGCCCTCATAATATTCCTTGGTCCTTTCCATGTAATCTAGCATAATTTCTTTAGATACCTCCGCACCAAAGAAAACCTTCATTAGCATGGGATTCCGTTCACTAGGATTATCTTGTTCTATATTCGGGTTCGTTAACCAGTCTTGTAGTTCTTGCTTTCCCACTTCGGTTATTGAATATATTTTTTTGTTTGGCTTACTAAACTGTACTTCAACTTCCGATGTTACCCAACCGTCTTTTTCCATAGTTGTTAGTTCCCTATAAACCTGACTTGTTGTTGCAGTCCAAAAAAATGAAAGCGAATCAGAAAAAAACTTACTCAAATCATATCCCGTCATACTATTATAGTTTAGCAAACCTAATAACCCGTGTTTTAATGACATACTAAAACCTCCTTATGATGAAGCATTTATATAGGGTTTGTAAAATCCTTTATATTGTATTAGTATTATATTCCACTTGTATAATATAAACAACGACTATATCAACAAATATTTCCTTTCTGCATTGTAAAATATACACAAAAATACGCCAGCAAGGATACCTTCTATCCGTTACTGGCGTTATATTCTTAATACTGCTACGTGAGAAGCTAAGCGAGAGCGGTTTTTCGCCTACTATAGCAGTTTCCTACTCCAAGGAATCTTAGAGTACGATGTTTGAATTGTTTAATTTATTACACTAATTACTCTGCAATATAAGTCGGAGCGTTCTTTGGACTCTTGCCTTTTTTTACTTTATGATAGTAAGAATATGTCATAGGATTACCCTCTCCCATAACATCGCCATCTAGAACTTTACCTAAGAATACAGTATGAGAATCTGTCTCCATCTTATTAATAACCTCACAGGTAATATAACCACAGGAATCTTTTATTACAGGTAGCATACCTTTGATTTCATAATCAATCGAATCAAATTTATTTACCGTTTCACCAGATTGGTAACCAAACGTTCCTATAATTTGTGGATCAACCTCTTCTGTTAAAATAGAGATTGCAAATCTACCACTTTCTTGGATACATTTGTTAGTATAATTATCATGGTTAATACTTATTGCAATTGTTGCTGGTTCTGAAGTAATTTGCATAGCACTATTAGCGACGCAACCAGTTGCTCTTCCATTATCCCATGTTGAGATAATATAGACACCATACGATAAATTAAAGAATACATTCTTATTCATTTCTTTTCTCCCTTCGTACTTCATAATAATAATAGTAATTATTACAAATGTATAATAGATTTACCAGCTTGTCAACCGATACTATACTATTGGTAAGTTGCTACTATTCTATTCATCAACTACTTCTTACTTCTACGATACCAAACAATTGAAAAGATTGCATTTACTAATGATGTGATACTAAATAATAATAGCAATACATTTGATATGGAATTATTAATAAAGTTCATAATGGGATTCAACTGATCTAGAATCCAAAATGTAATAAACATTGCTGCCAAAACAATGACAATATGAGGTAGTATCTTTCCACTCATTCTTTCTAACCTACCTTTCTATTCTTCCCCAATATAGATAATATCACTGATGGCCCTTCCTCCATCTGCTGGTTGATTCACATACTCTCCCTCATACACCATAGCCGATGATTTGCCTCCGTCCAGATTATAAGCAACATTACAACCTAAGGAGGACATAATTCCAGCTAATTCACTTAATGTAACACCCCTACTATACCCCTCATTACGACCATCCACCGTTACGAAGATATAATGACCTGGTTCTATATATCCAATAGCTGCTCTTGGATTCTCACTATTCAGATACGTGGTTGTATTGAAGGAGGATGGTACGTCTCCATTATCATCTAATAAAGAAGGTCCGAAGTTCCATGCTTGCCATGCCCCAGCAGCGATTACTTCATCAACATCGAATTCGTCTGGAGAATATGTTTTCATTGTCCCGTCTGTGAATAGAACACATATATCCGCTCCTGTAATATCATCTCGATATAATACCCCATTACGTATAACAACACTGGTATCACTGTTTCCATAATAATCGCCAGACATTGCTAAGATTGCGTTGTTATCATCTGCCATATCTTGAACTGATTCTCTAATATTCTTACCGTACTCCCCAGAAGCAAAACCCGTACGAAGATAAGCAATGTTACTAACTTTAACATCTGCCACATAATACGTAACTTTATCCGCTCCCGTACCTGTGGTGACTTGACTAACTGTTAGGCTTACTTTATCATCTGCATAACTTTGTATCTCTTTACTCGTCTTGTTACTCCCTTTCATACTATCACCAGCACTTCTATCAGCTTGTTGTTCGCTGGTATTCTCATTACTAATTCCACTAGGTATCCTCTCTGACATACTTCCACTTGGCTTTTCGCCTCGTAGTTCTCCCTTGCTTGTTGTATCTTCTACCTCCGATAATGTAAATTGCTGTGAGTTTGTATCTGTAGATGCGACCACTTTTCCTGAATCGTTATAATGATGTGGTAATATATAAAAATACAACAAAAATCCTCCCATACAGACTAGATACAATACAACATCCATCACAATCATTGCTGGAATAGACATTTCTTTATGAGGTTTTCTCTTCACCCGAATTAACTTCACCATATTGATCTATTTCCTTTCTTTCCTTAATAGTCATTGCAAGCTGTGAAAACAAAATGTTTCTGTACATAATAACTTACCAAAAACATCATAATTTCAACAATTACCTTTGCTATATAAGGATTTGGCACTATTGTATGTACGAGTATCATTAGCAGTATAGTATTCATTCCTAAAATTGCAATAACTAAAGCAAAATATTTAACTGCAGAATTATGGATACTATCTCTATCTTTGAACACATATCTCCTATTCATGGCGTAATTACATATAGAACTTATGCAACGGGCGCCTAGATTACTTACTGCAACGACTTGATGCATGCCTAATGCTCCAAACAGAAGATTCCAAAAGGTAAACAAACCATAATCAATGCAAAATGAAAGCAAAGAGGAACATGAAAATCGTATAATTTCTTTATAGATCCGATAAGAATCTTTAATCACTCGAAAATGTGACGATTGATTTTCCTCTAGATAAATTGTTTCAATTGGTATTTCTATCATATCAATACCATCTCTTGCACACTGTAATAATACATTCATCTCATATTCATATCGTTCCCCTTTGATATCTATAAGATACGGAATCATACTGTATGAAAATGCACGAAGCCCTGTCTGGGTATCCTTTACTGAAACCTTTGTTGCCAAACGAAAGATTCCTCTAGTCAACATATTCCCAAACCGACTACGTGCTGGTACATTGCCTACCAAAGCACGGCTTCCTAGAATCAAGGTCTGTTCTTCTCCTGTTTGCTCTACAACCTTATCAATATCTTCGGCGGTATGTTGTCCGTCTGCATCAGCAACTACTACAATGGTATCTTTTGCTTCATCTAACTGAATGTAGGCTAATGCAGTTTTTATCGCACGGCCTTTCCCATAATTTTTTCTATGGTTCAGCACAACAGCATACTTCTCGGCCCTGAGAAATATTTCATGTTTTTCTTCTTTGCTTCCGTCGTTCACAACAATTAGATGGGTATTATTCATTCTAATTGTAATCTCCTCTAATAATAGTAATAGTCTTTCATCTGGATCATAAGCTGGAATAATGATTGCCACTGGATTTTCTCTCATTTTTACACTCGTGAATATCACAAGTTTTCCTGTGATACTGCCCCAATTAATAAGTTGAAAGAAGGGCCACACATGTCTCCTCTCCATACTATACTTTTGACTACTACTATAACGAAAAAAAATGTTCGGAGTTTGTTTAAACTGCGAACATTTTGTGAAATCTTCTATTTGTTGTATATAATATTGATTCGGATACAAAAGCCTCGCGTAAAACTTGCCCTCGCCAATTTGCACATATAAAGCTTACATAATGTTATGACGGACATAGTTCGATGAGCAAAGTATGAAGTCATTGGAACTTCAGCTCTAGAATGGGCTTTTGGCATTCTTTTCAAAACCACTATAGCAATACTCCTTTAATTAACGTCTTCATCTCTTCATATATCTCACAATTCTCATATGCGAAATCCTTTGCCATAAGTAGCATCTTCTCTAGACCAATTTCGCTTAACTTCGGTACAAGTATATGACTCTTTTGTAGAACATACAAAGCAGCACGTAATCGGAATTGTAAGAGATACCTTTCTTCGTCAGTCAACTCTACAAAGTCTTTCCTAGCAATATAGTCTAAGATCCTTCCAGCTTGCTCTTTCTCGATATCTTGCGACCATTCTCCCTTAACCTCCGATACCAACCGCATCCAGTCAGATGTATATCTAGGAGAAATTAAGCTCATGAAATGAGCGTCTTTATAGCACCATAAAAGCCAGTCCACCTCTCTCTCTTCCATTAGATTCATGGTATCCTTCACTAACTCAATGGTGTACTCTGGTTCTCCACAATCCGCCCCATATCCATATTCACCACAGAAGGCGGGGCAATTAAACTGATCACGGATCTGTACTAATTTGTCCAATCCATCAGCTATCTGTCTCGTTCTCTCAGCACGATCTAAATCTCTAGCTAGTAAATCCGGATGCCATACAGTAGGATAATAGTGAAAACCAAGAGCAATCTGGCTATCTTCAAAATGCTTTAATCCAGAGAAATCCATGGAGAACTGATCTCCTTCAAGAACGATAACATGATTAGTATCGTATCTTCTAATCTCTGTAATTGTCTCCTCGTAAAATTCATTAATCATTGGCCACTTTGCCATAGCCGGCTCATTAAGAAGGTCATATCCCATAAGAAATGGCTCGTCTTTATAACGCTTTGCTATAGCTCCCCACAACTTTGTCATCTGCCTTCTAAGAATCTGATACTCCCAAAAAAGTGGGACACCAAATGAGTTATCCGAGTGCCAATCCGGATTCTGCGAACCTGGTGTTGTATGTAAATCTGGCATTACAAAGATCTCATATTTTTTACCTAATTCAAACAAACGATCAAAGACACGAAATCCTTCTTCCTTCCAGTTCTCTGTTTTATTATCATCAATAAATAGCCTATAGTTGAAGGGAACTCGTATAAAATTAACCCCACATTCCTTCAATAGCTGAAAATCCTCCTCCTTCATGAACTCATCGTGATACGTTTTGAAAAAAGATTCCATGCCTTCTTTCCCATATACTTCTTCAAACGCTTGCCTAATCATCTGATCTGAGGTAGGAATTCCAATCATAAAATGCTCCAGATTCAACCAAGTCCCTACTCCAAAACCTCATAAGTGAATCTTCTCTCCTTTGTATCTAAAATGTTTTCCTTCAACTTGTAAAAACTCCATATAATTAACCTTCTCCTTCCAATTATAGTACGAAAAAAGTACCCGGTAACTTCGTTTATTACACAACTAATCTAAGTTACATGGTACCTCTCTTTTAACTAAGTTTCTATGGAATTATTATATAAGATATACAGCAAGAAAAGGATTTTTGTCTAATTTATTCGTGCAAACAACGTTCTTCTTTCAGTTTTTTACGATGATTATAGATTTTAATAACCCCCAGAATTATTAATACTGCTAGTATGCTATTCAACAAGGCAACTATTAAACCAAATACATCATTAACGCTGGTACGTGTACACCATAGGTCTATCACGCAAAACAATTCTAATGGCATAAGAATTGCAAGTAAATACAATATCTTAGTAAGATGGTTAATACGAGAATCTAAATCAGAAAACAAATCAAATTCACCTTCTGATTTTTTCTTACGAAGGTATACCCAACGCATGTAACAGCCAATCATCTCTATGCCTGTTTCTTCTAAAAATCTAATATAATCCCTATTTTTTTTGTTACTTGGGAACCCTTCTAACATCTCAATACGATACGTGTACTCGTTTGGTTTTCCTTCCTCAAACTTATAGCGTATGGCCTTAACATCGGTAAGTTGTAATCCATTTTCAGACAGTTTATTCAGCCATTCTTCTTCCTTATCAAAATCCCATGCCCAGAACCACTTATACTTTATTATTGACATCTATTCCCCTCCTATTATTCCCTCTCCATTTAATACAAGTTCTTGCAAGCGTATTAATTCTGATGCTGCCACCTGTTTTCCTCTCTCTGTAATAATATATTCTTTCTTCCTACTACTGCTGGTTTCTGGTAATGCTTGAATCCAATCCTTATCAAGCATAGTATTGATTGCTCCATATAAGGTTCCTGCTGCTAATTTCACTCTACCACTAGAAAGTTCCTCAATTTTTTGCATAATACCATAACCGTGCATTGGTTCATATAATGCCAGTAGAATATAATACACTGCTTCCGTTAATGCCACCGAATCGTTATTTCCCATAGTTAAGTACTCCTATTAAATTCCGCCACCTAATTATCATCACATGACTAATAACTATAACGGCTGCCGATATAGTATTATTATATCGGCAGCCGTTATAGTTGTCAATCCTAGAATATGAATAAATTTTACACCTACATAAATAATTTTATATTGTATTTTTAAACATATAGAGTTATAATTATGTATAATTATTCTGTATTTATGCATTTTTATTAATATCGTCCATATAATTATTCAAGAGGCTTAGAACACAGAATGTTTTTGAACGTTACATACTCGTACTAAGCCATAGTGCACAAGCAACATATCTAATAGGAGGTTATACATATGAAAACAAAGATATTTATCGATGGCAGTGAAGGAACTACTGGCCTACGTATTAATGAGCGTTTTATGAACCGTGACGATATCGAACTAATTACGATTGATCCAGACCTTAGAAAAGACCTATCGGAACGTAGAAAGAAGATCAATGAATCTGATATTACTTTCCTATGCTTACCCGATGCAGCTGCACGAGAAGCAGTACAATTAGTAGAGAATGACCATGTTCGCATTATCGATTCTTCTACTGCTCATCGAACAGAGAGCGGTTGGGCATATGGCTTTCCTGAACTATCAGCAAATCATCGTAAATCAATTAAAGAAGGTCGCTTCGTAGCTGTTCCAGGCTGCCATGCAACTGGGTTTATTTCTCTTGTTTATCCGTTAACAGCTAGTGATATTCTACCTTCTGATTATCCAATTAGTAGCTTTTCTCTGACTGGTTATAGCGGTGGCGGCAAGAAGATGATTGGTGAATATGAAGATGCAAAACGACACGCTGATTTTTCTGCCCCAAGAGAATATGCTATGTCACAGCAACACAAACATCTTAAGGAGATGAAATCGATTGCAGGACTTGACAGAGAACCTCTCTTCTCTCCTATTGTTGCTGATTACTATAGTGGCATGATTGTAACTGTACCTCTTTATCCACATTTATTAAATGGAAAGCAAACACCTGAATCAGTCCATACTTATCTAACTGAATACTATGCAAATCAATCCCTAGTTCACGTTATGCCTTTTGGAGCAGAGAGTGAAACTAGTGGTTTCCTAAGTGGTAATCACTTAACCGGCTATGATGGACTCCATATCTACGTAACAGGTAACGAAGATCGTATTCTTCTAACTTCCCAGTTTGATAACCTTGGAAAAGGTGCTTCTGGTGCAGCCATTCAATGTTTGAACATTATGCTTGGTTGTGAAGATGATAAGGGGTTAAGTGTATAACATAGTATCTTGATGATTTATCATAATATGAATATCAGCAAAAGTTTAGATTAAAAGATGTAGGAAGTAACCATAAGTGGTTGCTTCCTACATCTTTTACTATTCCTATACTTCAAAGAACGTTACACTACCTGAAGGAACCGTAAGCTTACCATCTTTCAAAGTAGCCACCTCTGGATAAGAATATATCACCTTATTAACCACTTTCGTAGGAATCTTACATGTTACCTCATTGCCAGATGGATTCAAAGCAACTAGTATTGTCTGCTCTTTTCCTGTTCTCTTATAAACAAGAGGGTAAGCATAATCTTCCACATATTCAAAGGTAACAGATGCATTACTTTGTAGTGCTTCATTATCAAGACGTATCTTGGTTAACGTCTTAATACAATTTAATAGCGAGGTGTCAACCTTTTCTTGCTTCTTAACGGTTGGTCGATTTTCATCTTCGTCCATAGTAATATATAATAGCTCTGGACTAGCTGTAGAGAATCCGTCATTCACACCATCCCCCCATTGCATTGGTGTTCTTGCCCCTGTACGGTCAAATCCACCTTCTACCGATGTTAAACCTTCTAGATAACGCATACCAATCTCATCACCATAATAGATGAATGGTGCCCCTGGCATGGATAATAAGAATGCGAAGGCAATCTTCATCTCCTCTTCATCTAACCACTTACGCATACGTGGCATATCATGATTACCACTTGGGATACAGATCAATCCTTTTCCATTCGTTGCCTCATAATTCTTCATATACGTATCCACGAAGGCTTTACAATCACCTTTTCCTCTTCTTGAGAAATAAGGTTCCTCAACGCGGAATAAATCGAGATAATGAGATGGACCAAAATGTAATAAGAAATCCATATGGTATCCACCTTTTAAGGATTTTTCTGGCTCTCCCCATTCTGAAATCATGGCTGCTTCTGGGAATTTCCCTTCTAAGAAGGTTCTTACCTTCTGCCAAAATGCAATCGTTGCTTCACCATCAGTATCCCCTTTCACCATAGCACCCGCCATATCTACTCGGAAACCATCACAGCCCATCTCTAACCAAAATGCCATAATATCCTGCATAGCAAGTCTAGACGCTGTTGCCTCTTCAGAATCTGGTCCTACTTGCCAACTTTCTGATGGATTAGCAAATCCATAGTTTAACGCCGGTTGTGTGGAGAAGAAGTTTACCGCGCAAGAGCCATTTCTATCTGAAATTCCACGAATGCAACCTGCTATATTATTGTACCCTTCGAATCCTTTCCAGATATCATCTGTCCATATATAACGACTTGTGAAATCATTCTTCTCAGCTTTCATAGACTCTTTAAACCATGCGTGTTCAATTGAAGTATGTCCTGGAACTAGATCCAGAATAATATGCATATCTCTTTTGTGTATTTCTTCGAACAGTTCTCTAAGTTCTTCATTAGTACCGTAACGTGGTGCTGCTTTATAATAATCCGCAACATCATAACCGGCATCACTGAATGGAGATTCATAACATGGATTCATCCAGATTGCATTACACCCTAAAGATTTAATATAATCCAAACGTTTTTTAATTCCGTTAAAGTCACCAATACCATCTGCATTTGTATCTTGAAAACTCTGTGGGTAAATCTCATAAAATATTGCGTTATCTAACCATGCTGGCATATTTATCCCTCTTTCCTGTATTCTATGTTATTGTTAAGTTTTATTTATAATAGTAGTATATCCTTATCTTTCATGTTATACTTGTATCAAATCCACTAATAATAGCACAAAATCCACAATTGATAGAGATGCTAAGTTTTCCTATTCAGATTTACGAAATTAAGACTATTCGCTTATAGGAGGAGGACTTCTAATGAAAGAACAATTTGAAGAGAAACGCCCACGTGGTAATGTTTTGTTCCCGTTTGAACAATATTATATGCTCAATACAACAGGTAATCTATTCGTTACCTTTCATTGGCATAAAGAAGTGGAACTAATCTATCTGCACTCTGGCTCCCTTACTCTATGGATTGAATCAGAGGAGTACCATCTTACACCTGGCGATATCTATTTTATTAATTCTGAGATGCTTCACCAGTTTTCTTCAGCAGAGAAGGACACTTGCTATTATGCTTATGTATTTCCATTAGAATCCCTACAATTTGCTTTATCTGACTATAGTCAAACACTTGTAGAGCCACTTCTTAAGCACACGTTGCATTTTCCAGCCTTTGTTCCAATGGATTCCCCTATCTATGGGAATGTATTAAATGAAGTTCGAGAACTTATTCATGTAAATGAAAACAAAACTCTTGGCTATGAACTCACTACCAAAGCATGTATCTATAAGATGATTGGTTATCTTATTCAAGCCAAACTACTATACACTCCCACATTATTGATCCAATCTAACACTTCAAAAAAATCAGATATTAAGAAACAGATTCTATCTTACATTCAAGAGAACTATGCTAATCCAATTAGTCTTGAAGATCTTGCCGAGATATATCATATGTCTCCAAAGTATTTCTGTCATTATTTCAAACAGAATTTCTCCATGACATTTCTTGAATATGTCACACGATATCGTATAGAAAAAGCCCGCATTCTACTAAAGAATACAGGCTTATCTGTAATGGAAATTGGATTTTCAGTTGGATATGAGAACTTCAGCTATTTCATAAGAACTTTTAAGCGTATTGTCGGTATTACACCAGCTAAATATCGTGCTGAAGTTCAGAGTGAAGAGTAGTCATGTATTGTATAATTGATTATTTTACTTTACTTTTACGAAATATTTATCACCTGCATAATTTAGCTGTAATTCAACGTCTCCGTCCTTCACTTCTTTCGGTACTTCGAACAAATAGTAGATTACCGATTTCTTTAAAGGATCTATAGATGTAATATTCGTATAGGTAAAAGTACCATCTTTCTCAATAGTTGAAAAGCAATCATAGGTATATTTATCGTTATAAATCAACTTAGCATTCATTACCTTATCAGCATCCAAACTGTCACCTTTAAGGTTTTTCACATTAATTTTTAGAGCCAAATAAGTATTCGAAGTATCTTTAACTTCGTAATAAGTATAGTAACTTGAAGGATTGCTTGGTTCCACTTTATCAGTGAACTTAATACTCTTAATCGTAACTTCTGACAAGTCTTTTTTTGTTAATTTATCGCCCTTTTTAACATAATTCTTTTCTGGCTTTACTTCCTCTAAATCAAATGTAGTCTCATATGATTTGTCATTTATCTTAATGTTTAGATTGATTTCATCTGTCGCAAGATCTGTAGGGATATTTGTGAAGAAATGTATTCTTCCTGTCATTAATTGTTTGATTGATGTTGTGTAGGCAAAATCATCCTCTTCTTCTAAAACCGGCTGTGCACTATACTTGTTACCATCAATAGTGAAAGTCACCTTCATTACATCATCAATATCAATATCCTTGTCGGAAAGGTTTTTAACATCCATCTCTATATGTAATAATTTATTCCCATCATCTGGCTCATAATAAGTATAAAAGCTACTTACATTACTTGGCTCTAGTTTAGATGTTGTCTCAATAGTTTTGATAGTATATTCAATAATATCTTCTACTGAATTTTTCTTTTTAAGATCAACTTCTAACTTGTCACTTTCAGAACTATCCTCACTCTTTCCCTCTGTATCCTCATTAGAAGAATCATCTACTTGTTTATCATCTGTTACTTGATTACTTGTTGTCTCGGTATTTCTTAATGTGCTACTTTCATTACATGCAGTTATAGTAACCGAAGTTACTAAAGCCATCATAACAAACAATACTTTTTTCATTTTATATTCGCTCCCTTTCTATTATACTCACAAGGTATATCATACTAAATATACCAATTTCAGTCAATCTCTATTGATTTTTCTAATTTAATTGTAATAAAGCGAACACTCCAACACAACGATTCTCATTCTATTACTATATAAAAAGATGTAGGAAGTAACCACATAGAGGCTCTTCCTACATCTTTTTGTATTATCTTCTATCTACTATAAATCTCAAATTCTGCTACCTGCCCACCAGTAGCTCCGGTGTTTGAGGTAACACTAAGCATTACCCCTCTTACTTGCATATCATCAAATTCAAGAATAATTTCATTCCCAGTGGTAGGATCAAACTCATATGCCTTTTCATCAAGGAAGGTTTCATATACTTCACCATCATATGTTACCTTAACAGAAAAAGTTTGCGTTCTTTTTCCCCAAACACTATCTGGATTGATTGCAACACGAATGGCATGAATCGTTTTATCCTCTTTGAACGTTACTGATAATTCATTAGGATATGCATCAGGACTTCCCTCCCAGTAAGAGGCAGCTCCGGTCATTCCATCAACTGCTTTACGTGGAGTAAATGTTTGATTAAATCCATTGGCATCAATCTTTCCTTCTGGTGCAATATTCGTTCCTTCTGGTAAAACTGATACATATTCTTCTTTTATAAATGCTGGATTTTCTTCACTCTGTGTCTGATCAGGAGCTTCTACTTTCGTAATTTCAGCAATTAGTTTACTTGGTTTCTTTTTCTGACTAACTCCATATATAATTAATCCCACCAAGATTACAGCCAAAATAATAACCACAAATCTTCTCTTATTCATATTAATCACCATGACCTTTCAAAAGTCTGGCGACTTTGTGCAAGTCAACTTGTTGACTTTGGGCACCAAATCGCCGTGTGAAAGATTTATCTTTCACACTATGCTCTCTCTTCTTATTCAATCGTTAGATTATTGGTAGATAAACCGTCAATTTCAAAATTGCCTTCTGAGAAATCTTTAATTTTGTTTCCTAAAATTACAAGATTATTAATTGTTACGCCATCTACGATATGTGTCTCATCAAAACCCTTAATACGAGAAGGTGCATTCTTACCAGATAATACATTTACATTCTCAATTAGGATATCTTTGATTTGTCCTCTCTCTCTTGTTGTTGACCAGTTGGAACTTTGTGTAATGTCTAAATCTATCAGATATGGCATTATATCGCCATCTCCACTTCCCATCTGTGCATTTTCTACGGTTATATTACGGAACGTTATATTAGACACAATGGCATCATCCGCATTATGCACTGATATTACGGGTTTATGAAAGTTATTCAATACGCAGATGTTTTCGAAAGTGACACCATTTATGGACGCATTCTCTTTATTTCCTTTGTTTGTCTCATATCCAACTTCCATAGATTGTGCTAAATCCGTCCATAACTGCATATTAGAAAATGTTATCTTTTCTGAATTCCCACTGTAATTCTTCACCACAAGTGAATCATCCCAACTACGAACAAAACTGTTTTTCACCTCAAAATTCTTACAAGACTGTAACGTAATTCCGTCTCCATTTGGCCTTGGAGAGATAATCTTCACACCATCAATTACACCATTCTCTGAATCAAATGCCTGGCAAACCCACGCATTGGCATTCAGCACGATAACATCTTTAACTACAATATTGCTACTATGGTCAAATTTTAGAGGTATATATGCTGTCGCTCCTTTCCAGCCCTCATATTTTGAACCATCAATGATTCCTCTACCGCATACCTTTACATCTTTTACAAAGTTTGCATTAATTGTTCCATGAACGACTGCCCCGCCTGCAATATATAACGTTTGGCCACTTTCTAAAGATATAGATTCAATATCCCATTCCCCTGGTCCAACATATACTACATTCTCATCGTTAAAATCTGGTATATCTTGCTCAATTGCGTTAGCAAAGATATGCACCGCGCGTTCTGGAGAATTATTAAATTGAATGGTATAGGTATCTGGTGTTGTTATGGAGAATGAAACCGTATGATCCTTCTTGTTTATCTTAGGCTTAATTCCATAACTTAGAGGGCTTATCTGAACATTCTCAATCTCCCTTTCAGGCACTGTGATAACAATATCTGCTCTACCTTCAAAATCAAAATAAGTAATTGGTGTTCGAGAGATTGGAGGCAAATAATTACTTACCCATTTTCTCGTATGATTTACATTCGTATCGTACACATAGCAGTCTTCACCATCAACTGTAATTAAGGTATCCACGCAATGTTTTAGGGTCAAATCTCGTTCCTGCTCTGATGTTGCGACCAAATCCTCCTTTGTTGCATCCTTTAAGGATTTTGGTCCCTCATACAATACAAGTTTTCCTTTTGTGGTGTCTTGTTTATTCTCTTTTGCTTTACTATAACAAATAACACTAATACTGATAAGAATTGCAATACTTAATATAATAATCATTAGATTCTCTATCTTATTTGCTTTCTTTATCATACATACGCCCACTATCACACAGATACGATAGTTTTCCTTTCCCCATAATTAATAACTTTCATTAAAACCTTGGATAACCGAATCCTTCTTTAATAAATCTTAATCAAATTAATGTCCATCATCATACAGTTTAATTTTGCAAAATAGTTTCCCATGGAATATCCGTATCTAGTCCTGTCGCCTCATACGTTGCACTAAGACTCTTATAATATGGTCCTACTCCTAATGACTTCATACCTGCTGCTTTTGCTGCAACAATTCCTGCTGCAGAATCCTCTACCACTAAACAGTTCTCAGGTTCTAATCCAAGTTTTCCTGCTGCAACTAAGAATACTTCTGGATCTGGTTTTGAATTCGTAATGTCTAGTCCACAGCTAACCTTATCTATGTACTGATCTAATTCCGTTTTTTGTAAGATGGCTGGGGTGTTCTTACTTACTGATCCGATACCTATTAACATTCCTAATTGTTTTAAATAACGAATCGTTTTAACTACTCCACATAGTACCGCATTATTATCCAACGTCTCTAGTAAATCCACATAATAAGCATTCTTTTTCTCTGCTAACTCCTCCTTTTCTTCCAAGGAATAAACCTTATCCCCTTTATTTAATACAATTTCTAAAGATTCCATTCGGCTAACTCCTCGTTGTTTCTCATTATCTTCTTTTGTAAAATCCTTGATTCCTAACTCCTGCGCTAATCTCTTCCAAGCTTGATAATGTAATTCATCTGTGGATACTAAAACTCCATCTAAATCAAAAATAATTCCTTTAATCATTGTTTTCACCTTGCCTCTAGCAGAAATTCTAACGTTCTCTATTGAGGCGCAAACAAAAGGGATGAAAGTGTTATGTTTGCATTCTTTCCTTCCACTCAGATTCTTTCATCCTAAATTCTTATCAACACTAAAGTTATGTTGTAAATTCACCAATTACATGCTATTGTATTAAATAGGTTTAACACAAAACTAGTGAAAGGTTGGGGTTCTTAATATGGCAACCATTAAAGATATCGCTGCATACACAGGCGTTAGTTGCACAACAGTTTCCAATGTAATTCATGGACGATCTACACGTGTTTCTCCCGAAACGGAGAACAAAATTAATGAAGCCATTAAAACACTTGGCTATATTCCAAACATGTCTGCAAGAGCACTCGTTTCAAGTTCCTCCAAGGTAATTGCTCTTATTAATCATATCGTTACAGATAAAGAGCTTAATTTTATGGACGACCCTTTTCAAGCCACTTTTGTTGGCATCATTGAGTCCGTATTACGTGAACATGGGTATTATCTTATGGTTCGTACTGTTGAAACCAGTGACGAGTTGCTTGCCTTTTTACAAACCTGGAATGTAGATGGGCTTTTTATCACAGGTATGTTTCGTGATAATTTTTTTGATGCCCTTACTACTCTTGATCTACCAATTATCTTTATAGACAGTTATGTTCATCATCCAAACTTTTGTAATGTAGGCTTGGAGGATTTCAAGGGCAGTTATCAAGCAACCCAATATTTGATTAAACACGGCCATAAGCACATTGCTTTTGCCTCTCCTTCTATTAAAGACGGTGGTGTATTACAAGAGCGGTTCCTAGGTTATAAAGCAGCTCTTACAGAAGGTGGAATTCCTTTCAACAAATCCATTGTTTTTCAGTACGAAATGGATCTAGTATCTTGCCAAGAACTTAGTAATGAGCTTATACAATATCCTGAAGTTACCGCCATAGTTACCTCTGCTGATATTATGGCTGCTGGTATTATTAGAGGGCTACGTGCTAATGGCATTCGCGTTCCAGAAGATATCTCTATTATTGGATTTGACGACTTGAATATCTGTCAACTCATTACACCTACGCTAACTACCATTCATCAGGATATGCATCTAAAAGGAAGTGTCGCCGTGGATTTTATGGTACAAAAATTAGAAGGCAAGACACTTTCACAAACGGAAATCGTCTTGCCCATACATCTGGTTGAGCGAAACAGTGTTCGCACCTTATAATGGATTTATTACTGCACTATCCTTTGTTTCTATTATTTCATATAATTGATTTTGATATTTAACCGTAAACCTCAGTTTCTTCCATTGTTCAGGAAGCTGAGGTTTTACTTTTAGCTCTCCATCCTCGACATATACTCCTCCAAATCCTTGTATCGCGGTCATATATGCCCCTCCAGCTGCTGCCGGGTGCGTACCTCCTATGTATACTAACCCTGCCCATTCTTTACCTCCTGGAAGCAAATCTGCACTTGCTGATTTCATGAAGAAAGAATATGCTTTCTGTGGCATTCCACAGCGGCAAGCTAACAGTGCATACATACATGCGCTTAACGAGGAACCATGCTCTGTACGTGGTTCATAGTATCTCCAATTCTTCAACATTACTTCTTCCGAGAAATCCTCCGAAAACATAGTCAGCCAAGTTACTACATCGGCTTGTTTAATAACTTTTGTTTGTGAGGCAACACCATATGCACCACCCCAATATTCTTTTTCATGAAGAAGTCTTCCTTTAACTTCTTCCACAGACGCATCTTCTAACTTTCCATATCCATCAAATTGTTCTAATACTCCATTCTCATCTGGCTTAGGTATAAAGATTCGTTCTGCAGCCTCTCTATAATCCGTCTTACAACGTTCTACATCATAATTTTTTTCTATCTTCTCAATTGTCTCTTTCGGGAATTTCATTAGATCATCTAATAATTTTGCTGCCGTTTCAAAGGTGTACTTCGCCATTCTATTGGTATAACCATTATTGTTTACTCGTTCATGATATTCGTCAGGTCCAATTACATCATGTAACTCATATTGATCAGAATGGACTTTCTTTACTAATAAGAAGTCGTAAAACTTAGCACATTCTAATATGGTTTCAATTCCCCCCTGTTCAAGGAAACTTTGATCTCCTGTAATGTTCACATAACGCATAATTCCATATACAATGGCGGCAGATATATGTATCTGCTTATCTTTAAAATGTGTTCGCATTGGGCGCTTAGTAAACACATCCGTAACATTGTAATCACTACATGCATCGTAACCACCTTCTTGACTTTCCCATGCATAAAAAGCCCCTTCATATCCATAACTTTCAGCCTTCTTTTTTGCTCCCCCAAGAGTATCAATACGATAACGTAATAAGGTTTTAGCTACTTCTGGCTGTGTATATAAGAAGTAATCTAGCATAAACATTTCTGTATCCCAAAATACTGCTCCCTTGTATGTCTGTCCAGATAACCCTCTTGCTGCAATTGATAAACTATCACTATGCCTTGGAGCGATACATTGTAGATGATATAACGAGTAATTCAGCGCTTCCATAGCGTCAGGATCACCCTCGATATATATCTCTGCTGTTTTCCAATGCTCTTCCCAGGCGTTCATGTGAGTCGACTTACAAACCTCATATCCTCTTTGTAAAGCCTCTCTTACCTCTTTTTTCGCAGCCTCTTTTGGCTCTTTACAATCTTTACTGGTATAAATCGCTACCATCTTATCTAAATCAATCGTTTTATTTGCCTCTGTTATAAGGCAAATCCGATGTAGCAATTTACGCCCTTCTTTCTTACGTTTTCTCTCATATGGGTGATTAACAGTTATCTCCTCTGCTACAGCAACCCGATCTTTATTCTCATGGGTAAATCCTGTGGCGGTAAATAAATCTTCTTCCTCAAAGAGCATTTGATCATAATGGGGGCCGTGAATATCCCATACATCTCCATCAATTCCAGTTAGAATCTCAACATCTGCGTGGAAATCCGCAAGAATGCTATACCTCATACATATAAGATGCACCTTATCATAATGGGCAAACCTTTCACAAGTAACCGTAATATTCCCTCGCCTCGTTTCCCATCTTGTAATTCTGGTGACAATCCCGTGACGATAGTCTACTGCTTGTTCATGATTTACTGGTTCTTTCATTGGTAAGTCATAATAAACTCCATCTATTTTTATTCTAGTATATAAGCCATTGGGTGCGTTAAGAGGCTCTCTCCACCCATTACCAACCTGATCATAAATTCCTGCTAAGTTAATAGCCGGTAGATACTCTTTATCAAATTCCTCGAGGGTACCTCTTATACCAAGATACCCATTTCCACATAAGAATTTATTCCCATTGCTTGTAACTTTATCTTCTGAAAAGCCACTTTCTTTGATGGTCCAATTCTTCAAGTCGGCAACCATATGCTATCCTCTCCATTCTACTGGAATTGTGATTTCTGTTGCTTTTTCGTTAATTTCATAGTTATTACCATAAACACATATTGTTACTGGTTTATCGCCTAATGTGTACAACTGAATTCTCTCTTTTCCAACTTCAACTGAAATTACTTGTTGTTCATACGTAATGTGGAAAGAATATCCTTGCCACTCTTTTGGTATAGAAGGATTTAACTCTAGACGTTCTCCATCTGATCGCATGCCTCCAAAACCATATACAATGTTCATCCAAGCTGCTGAGATTGAAGTTGTATGTAAGCCTTGCCCACTATTACGATTGTAATTATCTAAGTCCATTCTTGTTGCAAATTGAAAGAAATCATAAGCTTCCTCATGTTTTTTCAATTGAGATGCTAATATGGAATGAACGGAAGGCGATAAGGAACTTTCATGAATACATTTTGGTTCATAGAATTCATAGTTTGCCTTTAATTCTTCCTCTGTGAAGTTATTATTAAACAATAACATAAACATCAAAACATCTGGTTGCTTTATCATATCGTTTCGATAGATCCTGTCATATGACCAGTGATCATAAAGCGGAAAATCCTCGATTGGTATTGTATCTACATCTACATGAGGTAAACTAAAAAATCCTTCATGTTGTTCATAGATTCCCGTCACTTCTTCTTTCGGAATATACATACATTTCCACATCTTGCTCCACTCAGACAATTCGTCATCTGTAACTTGTAGATTTTCTCTTACCTTACTATACTGTTTTTCATTGATTTCCTTAAACTGCTCTAATACTTTTATGGTATATGAAAACGTGAATTTCGCCATATAGTTGGTATAACAATTATGGTTAACCATCATCTGGAATTCATCAGGGCCCATAACACTATAAAACCCATATCGAGTTTGGTCTGCTGACCAACTTCCTCTTGTTGCTAACATTCTACACACTTCCACAAGCATTTCAATTCCGTTCTCATACAGAAAATCTTTATCTGCCGTTATCTTATCATACAACCAAATCCCATATGCTACTGCAGTTGATGCCTGTAATTGAAGGCTTGCATGCTGCCACAAATTACAACATTCTCTTCCACTAATTGTTGCTACTGGATAGAAGGCTCCCTTACAATCCAAATCCATAGCCCTTTGCCTTGCTTCTGGTAAGGTTACGTATCGATACAACAAGAGATTCTTCGCAGCTTGTAGATTATTGAACAAGAAGAACGGTAAACAATAAGTCTCCGTATCCCAGAATGCATTGCCGTTATACGCTTCTCCTGTTAATCCTTTTGCTCCAATGTTGTTTCCCATTCTAGCTCCATGATAGGTCTGGAACATCTGGAAGATACAGAACCTGATTCCTTGTTGATTCTCTTCATCTCCGTCAATTCTAATATCAGAGTTCTTCCATACCTGCTCCCACCAACTTTTGCTTTCCTCATATAGCTTCTCATAAGTAAGAGTTTGAAGGTAGTTCTCCACATCCTTACATTCTCTTTGGAATTCGCTCTCTTCTCCATCCGTTTCATCACGATAAACAACGTTATCTACAATCTTAGTAAGACTTACTGTCTCATCTTGCTGTAGCTCATAGACAAATGTATTGGTTAAAACCTTCGAATCTACCGTCTCGTTACGCAGGGTTTCAACCTGATTAGCCGATGGAATAAAACGTGCTCCCGAATACACTTGATGTTTTGATTGAAGTGTAGTTCCTCTCAATGCTAGATACTCTTCCTTATCTACCACCATTTCACAATCCCAGAAATTTCTTTGTCTTGATTGATGGATAATAGAAAAATCCATTCCTGACTCTACTTCTAGTTTTCCACTAAAATTAAGTGCTTTGATTGTGATTTTTTGCACTCCAATATGAGCATTAACCATTGATAAAAATCGTTCAAACTTTATCTCTATCTCTTTGCCACTCTGCGTAATCCATACCAAATTCCTTGTAAGAATTCCAGTTCTCATATCAAGAATCCTTTGGTAATTACGTATCTTAGATTGATTGAGATCTAAATATTCACCATCTACTAAGATTCTTGTATATATCCAATCAACAGAATTCACCATGAAATCTGTCTGATCAACAATCCCCTTGTAAGAAGATCCTTCTAATTTCTCACTCTCATATACACCATTAAAATAACTTCCAATAAGCGTATCTCCTGAATATCCTTCTTCAAAATATCCGCGAATTCCCATATACTCATTTCCTAATGAGTATACCGATTCTGCTACTTTACTGTAGTTTTTATCAAATCCATCTTCTACAATCTTCCATGGATCTACTTGAAAATATTTGTCTGCTATTTTTCCCATACTAGCCTCTCTTATCCTTTTACTGCACCTGCTGTTGCTCCATCTGTAATTTGTTTTTGAAATAATGCGAATAATACGGTAGGTGGTATAATCGCAAATAACGTTGCACGTAATACACTAACCGCATCTGTTGGCGTATCTTTAAACGAGAATAACTTAACCATTACTGTTTCCTTACCTGAACCATTAAGTACAAGGTATGGTAATAAGAAATCTGACCAAGCCGCCGTAATTGCAAAGATAACTACTACCATAATAATTGGTTTCGATAATGGTATCATGATAGTACTAAATACTTTCAAAACACCTGCCCCATCGAGTTTGGCTGCCTCCAAAATTTCTTTTGGTATCTCTTGAAAGAATTCTTTGAAAATTACCACATAGAATGCATTGGCACCAAATGCTAACCACAGTGGTACGAATGTACCATTCAAACCAACCAGATTGATGTTTCGAAATACTGCAACAATACTAGTAGTTGCTGGTATTAACAAGCTCCACATAACTAGCCCATAGGCAATCTTGTATCCCTTCGGACGTAATACAGCAAATCCATAAGCCAATAAACCGTTGAAGATTACTGCACAGATAACGCTACCTCCTACACTAATAAAGGAGTTAATATAATACCTTTGGAATTTTAAAGCATTCCAGCTCTCCTGTAGTTTCGACAAATCAAAACTTTTTGGAATAATGGATACTTCTCTTGTAAATTCCTTGATATCTTTGAAACTGGCTAAGAATACCCACAGAATTGGGAATACACTAACAACCACAAAACTTAGACAAAGAATCATAATTATAATACATAGAATCTTAACTTTAGTGGAATGAACATCAAATCCTCTAATTACACCATCTTTTTTATCTTCATACTTTCCGAAAAACTTATTATGTTTTTTACCTATATCTTTTCTACTCATATTACACCACCTCCTATTCCTCAGATGATTTGGTAAGTTTCATATATAATCCACTTAAGATTACCAATATGATACATATCATAACCGATAATGCTGCTGCCGCTGGAAAATTAAAGTCTCTGAACGCATACTGATACATTAACATCATTAATGATACACTTGCACCATTTGGTCCTCCATTGGTCATTACCATAGGTTCATACATAATCTGGAATACTGAAATAATTTGAAGTATCATCATTGTCTTTCCAATTCCAGCTATGCTTGGTATTGTAATATGACGGATTCTCTTCCATATACCGGCTCCATCCATTGTAGCTGCTTCATATAAATCCGGACTAATACCACTAATATTAGCCATATATATCAACGCTGTTGCTCCAGCTCCCTTCCATGTCATAGTTAGAATAATTAGAGGAATTGTCCACTTAGGGTTTGTAAGCCACGCTTGTGCATCAATTCCTATCTTAGAGAGCATTATGTTTAACACTCCTGTCTTACCTGGGATAAAGAAGTAGCTCCATATCCATACTGTTGCCAATCCTGGAACAATATTAGGGAAATAGATACCTGTTCTAAAAAACCCTTTTAAATGTACTGTTTCTGATATTAATATACCTAAAATAATAGGTACTATAAATCCAATTGCTAAAGACCATAATGTATAGGAAAATGTGTTTTTAAATGCTTTAATAAACGTAGGATTATTTAGTACCTTTATATAATTTTCAAATCCAACAAATTCTTTTATTTCATATCCAACTGCACTATGAAGTGAAAGTCTGATATTCTCTATAAGTGGTTCCCACACAAAGAAAGCAAACAAGATAAGTGTAGGCACCATCACTAACCAACCTATCGTATCACGCTTTTTCCATTTTATTTTATCCTTCACTGCCAGACACCTCCTTGACGCTTTTGAATCCTTTCTTTATATCGATACGGAATGTTCTATTGATTAAATCATGAATGTGACTGCCACTTAGAATTTATCGTCTTCATTCATGGCAGTCACACAAATTATTATATCACTACATTATACTTAATATTATTGTGCTGCATCTAACATAGACTGATAATTTTTATTAGCAGTATCCATAAGAGCCTTTACATCAGCATTCTTATCTGTAAGCACAGCTTGTAATACATTCGTTAATTCGCCATACATTTCTTGAGTTAATCCTGGTTCTTCTACTCGTAATCCTTCTGAAGAAGTAGCATCAAAATATGATTGGAACATCTTAGGATCTACATTCTGGAACTCTTTTACTACTGCAAGTTGTGCATCAATATAATCTTGATTTGTCCAACTTGGGAAAGGTTGAATTACAGGTACACCATTGTTAACTCTGTTTTGAGCATCTGCTTTCAAGCCTGCAATAACATTGTCATTAACTTCTGGAGCTCTACCCATTACTTCTAAGAAATCTAAAGCTGCATTGATTTCTTCTGAAGTTGCATCTTTAGAGAACATATATGGTGTTCCACCATATAATGAGAATTGACCGCCATCACCTGCTGGAATTGGACACATAGCCAATTTATCAACTGGTAAACCATTTACTTGAGTTGGTTGAGCAACTGCATCGTTTGCTCCAATGTACATAGCTGCATTTCCTGTTCCAATTTGAGTAAATCCTGTACCCCAATCTTCATTCGTAGGATCTGCTGTTAATACATCATAATCCCATTTTAATGATTTCACATATTCCATTGCTTTAATTGCTTCTGGGGAATTTAAATTTGCTTTATATGTACCATCATCGTTTGCTATACTTAAAGTTGCTCCAAATGCCCATGCTATATTAGAGAAGTGCCATCCACCCGCTCCATCTTTTGCAAGTAAACAAAGTCCTGCGGAGCCTGTTTTATCTTTGATTGTCTTTGCAGTTTCAGCAAGTTCTGCCCAAGTTTTTGGATAAATTGGATAACCATCTGCATCTACAAGACCTGCTTCTTCGAATAATTCTACATTTAACATCATACCAAGTGCATATCCATCTCTAGGAACTCCATAAACTCTTCCATTTTCATCTGAAAGGATATCTTTAATCGCTGGATTCATCTTATCTAACCAACCACGTGCCTGTAATTCATCAGTAATATCAGCAACAGCACCTGCTTTAATTAATTTTTGTGGTTCAGTAAACCATGTTTCAAAAATAGTAGGAGTATTTCCTGATTGTACCATTGGCATAAATGTATCTGCTGCATACTTATAATAGGCTGGCTTATAAGTAACATTAGGGTTTGTTGCCTTCAAAGCTTCTACGTATCCCTCATACACTTTGATATCTTCTGTAAGTGTATCTTCAGGCCAGATACCAAGTGTAACTGATACTGGTTCAGCCTTTGGTTCATCTTCTTTCACAGTATCTGTTGTTGAATTATCACTGGCTTCTGTTGATGTTGCATTAGTGTTGTTTTTCTTCCCATCTTGTTTGTCAGTCTTTTGGCAACCTACCATTAAGTTTGCTGCCATCGTAGCTACAAGTACCATACTAAGTAACTTTTTGCTTTTTCTCATAAACTTCTCCCTTCAAAATCTGTTTAGATTTAACGTTAAAACTCTGTTAAAATATATCTAGTAAGGTATTATTATCTAGTTAATATAAACTAATTAATCCTCTTACTTTGTTCTAGTTTTACAGTTGGTTTAACGTTAAACTTATAATAACACTAGCAAATATGTTTGTCAAGTGGCTATTTTTTTATTATTTTATGTTGCTATTGTATAACTATATACCAAAACTATCCAAATTGGCTTTTAAAGCGATTACCGTTTCATTTAACTTTTGTGTAATATCTGTTAGTTCATGTGCAAAATTGATTTGAACTAGTCCTGTCTCACTAATTTGCTCCGTGGTTGCTGCTGTTTCCTCAGAAATCGCTGCAATACTTCCTATTGCACTTAATGTATCATTCTTAGATCCAGCCATATTATCCACACCAATAGCAATTAAATCAATTTGATCTGTAAGTTTTATAACCTTCTGGTTAATGGAATGAAATACATGTACGGTTTCTTCTAATGCTAACTTCTGCGATTCTACCATTTTTTCTGTTTTTTGTGCAGATTTAACTGTATTATTCGTCTGCTCTTCAATCTTTTTAATAATATCCCTTATATTGCTTGCTGCATGTATTGACTGATCTGCTAATTTACCTATCTCACCAGCAACTACCATAAACCCTCTGCCTTCTTTACCAGCTCTGGCTGCCTCAATCGATGCATTCAATGATAGCAGATTGGTCTGTTCTGATATTTCATTAATAACATCAATGATATTATATATGCTTGCAGATTGTTGTTTTAATTCAACAATATCATCTACAATTGTATGTGTCATATCAGTAATATGATTGGTTTTGTCGCTTAAATCATCTACTAATATAATTCCCTCAGATACAACACCTTTTGTATCGGAAGCAATTTTTTCAGTCCCCTTTGCATGCATTGTAACTTCTTCAATTTTGTCTGATAACACGTTCATTTGATAGGTACAATTTTGTGCATCTTCCGCCTGCTTAGAGGTTCCTTGCCTAATTCCATCAATAGAGTAAAAGATATTTTGTGTTGCTTCTAACATATTATTTGAATTTATCATAACCAATTCTGAGATACCTGCTACATCATTGCTAACATGGAATATACCCCCTATTAATTTCCGTACTTTTCCTGTCATCTCATTGAGACTCTTGGATAAAAGCCCTAATTCATCTTTTCTCTTGGTTTTGAATATAACTGTCATATCTCCCATGGCAACTTCCGAGAGTAATTTTTTCTTACTTGATATATCCTTAGAGATTCCAAATGACATTCCCAGTCCTATAATTAATGCTACTACACATGCAATAATAACTACCAATACCGTCGCTTTCTTTATATCTGCTACTCTTGCTAACACAGTACTCTTAGGTATCAAGCTACAGATCATTACCCCAGAATCTCCTACTTGTGAATATACAAAAAGGTAACTGTTATTCTGATACTCTATTTCTTCATAGCCATCAGTCTTCGTACCTGTATTAACTTCTTGAGAATATGATATTGAACTGAATATATTCGTAGTTTTCTCGTCTTGATTAGAAGCATAAATCTCTCTTCCATCATTAGTTACTACTCCAACGATTGCTCCTGTCCCTAATTTCATATTATCCAATATTTCATATAGGGTAGTTAACTTCATATCCGCAATAATAAAGCCTTTTCCTTTGCTAAGTCTGCGAACCAGTGTTAATGCATAGTCCAAATTATTCGTTTCTAACTGCTCATCTAAAAACCTATGATATCCGTACCATTGGTTGGGATTTTTGGCATTACTCCAAGCTGTTCCCTCCCCGCTATTCATCAAATCCTGATATATATTAACTGATAATTCCCCCTTGGTTGAAAGTGGTTTGATTTGATAGGTCTCGTAAATAGTTTTAGAAGTACCACTAACATTAGAATTGGAGGAATTGGCCTCTGATTTTGCAGTAGTTCCTTCCGCAATTATATGCAAGTCTAATATATTAGGATTATTGCTTTTCATTGCTACCAAGTCTGACATAATATTTCGGTAGAGAAGTGAGTATTTTGATTTCTCCATTAATTGTCCCTTCGTTAGATAAGATACAACATCGGAGTCATTACTCAATTCTTGTGTCTTTGATAAAACCATATCCATGGAAAGATCCATATACATACTAATTGCCTTTACTGTATTAGCGGAATTCTCTTTATAATCCTTTATTATAGTATCTGACGCATAGTTATAGCATATTCTACCAAGTATGATAATTAAGATAACTGGTATGAAAAACGCTATTAACATCTTAACCAATAGACTATGGATCAATCCCCTCTTACTTCCACTAGCTTTCCTTAGTAGACTTCTTTTTCCTAGCTTAACTCCCATATACATTCCTCCTAAAAGTATTTAGTTTAACGTTACACCTACTGATTATACCATGAGCTTATTGGAAATAAAATAGGAATATATGAAACTCTTCCCAAAGAAGATAAACATGTATAAAGCCTCCAAACAACACTCATCATTACGACGTGCTGTTTTAGCCAATATCTACGGCCTTCGCCTTTCCTCAACAACTACATAAGAAAAAGCGAGTTACCTCTTACTGTAAGGTTCTCGCTCTTTTTTCAAATTCATCACACCGTTCTTTTACCAATTGAACTAATATCCGCTTTTCATCTTCTGGAATCCATTCGCTTAATCTTGCAGCTGCAACTGGCAATTCCCATCTGTTAATATCCTCTATTCTTCTATTGGAAATCATAAGATATTCTTTTATGTATACCTTGTATATACGATGCTGAGTAATCGATATTAACTTTTTCATAATCCAAGGTGCATGTTCAACTCCACCATACTTTAGCATAATACATGTACGCGCAACATCCGCACATGCATCTCCTCTACAAGCCGTCATCCAATCCAAAAAAACTGCCTTATTACCTGCTATCATTATATTCCCTGGATGAAAATCCAAATGGCATAGCGTATTACCCTCTGGTAATTCTTTTAAATAGTTTCGTATAATTTTTTTATATTCTTCTGGAAGCACATCAACCCGATTCAAATCTTCTTCTAATTTATCTTTTACACTATTCAATGTATCATTAACAGGTTTTTGTATATCCAGATGATAATGGGCTAATTTCTTTGCATAATGATTAATTTTCCCAAATGAAACAAGCATCGTTTTCAGCAGATCTGTTCCCTTAATTTCTTCATAAACAATTCCATGTCTGCCGTCCATCTCAACCATTTCATATACTTTTGGAACACAATCCAATATATTCTGCACGATAATCCCATTTTGATATTCTCTTTCCACGACATCTTTCGGAAGTCCAGTTCTGAATAACTTTAATACTTTCTTATCGTCTATCTTATATATCTCTGCAGTATTACCTTGACCTATCATTTTTTCTTTATTAAATTCCATCATCTCAGTTTACCCCGTTATTATTTTGGTTTAAATCTTTTTCTCGTTTGATGTTCTTCATCAAGCACGACTTCTCTTGCTGGAGTCCCTGTAAGAATTCCTAATTCATTCTGCGCTTCAATTACACTTTCTAACCATAATCTTTTATGTTCATCAAAATCTCGGCATCCTTTTGGTATTACAATTGGTTTTCCAAACACCAAACGATTCTCGTCTCCTTCCACCGCTTGCTCAATAAAAGCTGGTAAAACGGGAATCCCAAGTAATTTTGCTAACCAGAACGCTCCTCGCTCAATATCCTCTGAACTATCTTTGTTTATGTCATAGATTGTTCCTTGAGGGAAAATCAAAAAGTGCTTTGGTTTTTCCCCCTCCTCAAACCACTTTACAGCATCTTTTAAAGCCGTCATAGATCCTTCAGAACTTTCCCGATCAACCGAACAAACTTTTTCGAACTCTAATATCGGTGCTAATTCTTTCGGTATGGAAACACCATTAAAACAGTTTTTTTTAGCAAATACAAATAACTCCGGATATGTATCTTTAACTTCATGCATAAGTTCATAGTAAAAACTTATTATAAGCGGACCATCAGAATCCGTTAGATGATTCGCTGCGATTACATAAGAAGTAGTCGTAAAATCCTCTGGTATATTATATGCTCTAAAATTGTATACTTTCAAAAGCATTTTCTTTGCTTCAATTAATTTATTTCTTAATTCTCCTGGTTTATTCCAGGTACTTAATAGCTCTTTTATTCCATCTTCATTAACTAATGAACTTGCATTAAACAAATGCATAATATTCCTCCTAATTCATAGTACTTTTCTCATAAGAATTATATCTTCTTGTTGTGCCTCTTTAGCAAATCCACATTTCTCATATAATCGCTCTGGCCTTCTCGTATGATTAAGCGCCTCAAGAGATTCTGCAATATAAAATTCTCTTCATCATAACCTATAACCGGAACAAAATGTATGTAGCTTCACAACTTTTAACATTTATATAATAAATTTCCTTAATTATACTTATCTGTATGTAAAAAGTCAAACACGAAAGTTTACCTCCTACACACATTTTTATGCAACTAAAAATCGCCAACCCTTAAGGATTAGTAAGATGTCAAATCTTCTGTGATATTGTGCTCAATAAGCATCTTGAAATTGTTTTATCTCAGCCCTATTTCACCTCCAGTTCAAAATAATTATATCTAGAGCTATCGTTAAAACCATTTACAAGGAATACTTAAAAAGACATCTTTATTGGGCTCAAATCCTATCTTTTCATAAAATCCTGTCGCTGTTTTAGTTTCGACCAACCACTCTGAATCAGGAAAAACATCCCTACATCTTCTCAACAACTCTTTTCCAATCCCCTGATTCTGAAACTCTGGCATAACCGCTAAATCATATATTATAGATCTAAACATCCTGTCACTAAGTACCCTAACGCATCCAACCAATTTCTCTTCCGCCCAAGCAGAAATGACGATTGTTGAATTTATAAAAGGTACATTAAACTTCTCCAGCATGAGCGGAGTTACTGTTCCATCAGACCACCCTACTGCCATAAACAATTCATGTAATTCTTCACATGGTAAGTCTTTTCTTGTATCATATACTATCTGCATAAGCCCCCCCACATACTTGTTTATTTACTAATACAATAAATAATATCATATCAAATAACATATATAAATCCAAATATACAAATAATCAGGGGATGGAGTAGACAACAAATGCTATTACAAATGGTATTCAAAGATGAACGGAAGCGAAATGATCAAGGGTACTCAAAAACATAGAAAAGCAAAAAAAGCCAGAAGTCTTATAAATAAGAACTTCTGACGAAATTAGTTTGCTTGTGCGGGATTTAAACCTTAATTTCGCACCAGTTATTTATATGTATTAAAATCTGAAATGTATGTTCATAAAACAATTAGGTAACATGTTAGAAAATTTTTATGTTTTATAAAATAGATCCCTCTTTCATCTCTACTTTATTCACAAAATCCATATAATAACGATCAGCGCCGTGATCTTTCACTACCGTGCATTTGGTGATGCGGATTGCTAAAATACAGCAATTCTCGTCATTTTCATTGTTCGCATAGTCGTACCATGCAGCAAAAACCTCACGTAATTTTGTCCTTAATTCGGCGTTTTTCGGGTCTAAAACCCAGCCGAGATTTTCACCTATTCCATTACCAGAGATCCATCCCCCGCAAACTGTAAACGCAACTTCGGGGTTTTGCTCAACTTGTTGCATTTTAGTTGTTTTTGCGTAAGTAACAATATAGAACACACCGTCCTCATAATAAGCATCCACATCACGTGCATAAGGTCGAGGTTTTCCGTCAGCATTCAGTTCCATCGCGATGGTTGCGAGGGAAATCATATTGTCTTTGTTATTGCCACACGTCACTTCTATTAATTTTAATCCTTCTTCATACCTACTCATTTTCATTTCCTCCTAAAATATTATTTTTCTCTTTTTTTGAATGGTAACCACATTTCCATGTACGCCATCTCGTACGAATTCTGATAATAAATCTCCGGAAAAAAACTGTCCGCAATCAAACCATGCTTCTTGAGCCAAAATCGTGTAAATTTCATCATCTTACCTAAAGAAGCCGATAACTGCTTAAAATCTTCCGCCTCAAACTTACAAACGATATATTCCCTTACAGGCAGTTGCCAGCTTGCAAAGCGAAAATCCTCCGTGTCCGATTCTACCTCCGCGCCAGCAAAATAAGTGGAAAAACCCTCCGGTGCATCACCATGATATGAAACACTAATCCAGCGGCCACCAGGTGTGCACGGAATATCTTTACGGACGTCGAGAAACCTCTTCCAAATAGTGGAAAGTTCGGATACTTCGGTTCTTTCACCTAGCATTTTACCCCTCTTGAATTGCCAAAAATCTTGTACTCCGAGAAAGTTTATTGGCTCGTCAAGAATTTTGCGGTTATATTCCAGCACCAATCCTTCGCTAATTAGTGGAACCCCCTCATCGACCATAACATAGCTCAACAATAAATTAGGCTTATCAAAATTGTTTAAGACGACAGGCTTGTCCCGGTATTGCGCCGGGGTAATAGCGTAAGCATCCTTAAATGCCCGAGTAAATGTTTCATGGCTACCGAATCCATATTCCATCGCAACATCAAGAATACGGTTTTGTTTATCACGAAGCGCATCGCAGGCTCTAGCTAACCTGCGCAGCTTAATGTATTCCCGCACCGGTTTTTTGACTAGCCGCGTGAATAATCGCTGATAATAAAACAAAGAAAGTGCGGAGATTTCCGCCAACTCTTCTATTTTAATTTCTTCGCCGATTCGTTCCTCAATGTGGTTCAGCGTTTTCTGTATAGCTTCCCATGCATGCATATAACCCCCCTCGTAAAAAGCATACCAAAAATAATAAGCAAGCGCTTGACCGTGTCTGCTCTTTTTTCAAAAATACAAAATATACACATTTACTGTTACACTTTATAAATCATAACCATATTATACCATACTCATCATGGACAATACATTGTAAAATACAGAAATCTTATCATTAATAAAAAAGTACAGTATCAGGGGCATGAGGATATTGAAACTACCCGTTGTTATATCAACAAATACCATAAACCGAGCAGAACCGCTCATACAAGAACAGGTCATTATAATATGAATCAACGAAAAATGACCTTGCACGCCTCCTGCATACATGTTTTACAAGCAACAAAAAATCGCTAACCCCTGATTTATAAGGATTAGCGATTTTCTTTCGTAAGCGCGAGACGGGATTCGAACCCGCGACCCTCGCCTTGGCAAGGCGATACTCC